>Ga0208624_1000189_pt1 | contig 32145 bp, 44 predicted proteins | sample Knorr_S23_td_DCM_FD_185607 | JGI IMG/M metagenome (GOLD analysis project Ga0208624, IMG submission 185607) | Marine microbial communities from Southern Atlantic Ocean transect - Knorr_S23_td_DCM_ad_71m_LV_A (SPAdes) (version 2) | ecosystem: Environmental > Aquatic > Marine > Oceanic | place... | reverse complement strand
CACGCCCTATTTAAACTCCGCCAATCCCGATGCTACTCGTAATCGACAACTACGATTCGTTTACCTATAATCTCGTCCAGTACTTTGGCGCGTTGGGGATCGAGCAACAGATCTTCAGGAATGATAAAATCACCGTTGAAGGGGCTCGCGCCCTTAAACCCGAGAGCCTTCTGATTTCACCCGGACCTTGTACGCCAAACGAAGCCGGCATCAGCATCCCTTTGATCGAAGCGTTCGCTGGAAAAATACCGATCTTAGGCGTCTGCCTGGGCCATCAATCGATCGCTCAGCATTTTGGGGCGAGCATCGTTCGAGCAGATCAGCTGATGCACGGAAAGACTTCCACGGTTCAAACGAACGGCGATCAGCTATTTAATGGTCTTCCCAGTGAATTCCAGGTAGCTCGATACCATTCCCTTATTGTCGATCCCCAAACCGTTCCCGAGGACCTTCGGGTTATCGCTAGCACCGAGCAAGGCGAGATTATGGGTTGCCGCCACGTGGATCTGCCCATCTGGGGGGTTCAATTCCATCCCGAATCGATCGCCACCGAAAACGGTATGGCTATTTTGGAAAATTTTCTTAGAGCATAGCCCATTATGAGATGCCCGAAGTGCGCATCAGAACTTGATAAAGTCGTCGATTCTCGAATCAGCAAAGACGGTTCGACCATACGGCGCCGACGCGAATGCATGGACTGCGGTCATCGCTATTCGACGATTGAGAAGATTCTCCGAGAAAACCTATACGTTTTCAAACGAGACGGCAGACGGGAGGACTTCGATAAGAACAAGATCGTCAACAGCTTGCGTAGAGCCTGCCAAAAGCGGCCAGTCGATGCCGAGCAGATCAATATACTGGTCGAGGATATGATCGACGAGCTGGAAAACGAGTTCGGCATGGAAATTCCCTCTTCGGCAGTAGGCGAGAAGGTGCTGGAGAACTTGAAGAACATAGATCCGATCGCCTACATCCGCTTCGCCAGCGTCTACAAGGATTTTCGCAATCTTGAAGAATTCATGGACGAAATTGGATCCCTATCCAAACAACCCATCTTATGAGCAAACACTACCCTGAGGAGATTTCCAAATTACAGGTAGTCTGCTCGCTCTTTCCCAAGACAGTCCAAGGCGATCTCTATCTCGCCCGTCAAATAAAGGATTCCATAGAAGCATCCTTCCCGGAAAATTCCGCCATTTCTCCCGAGCCTTTCATTTCAAGGGCCCAAGAATTGGTTTTGCAGCTGGAGAATGATCGGCCTTTGGCTGGGATAGAGCTTGTGCCCGCTCAAATGCCGCAAGCCCCATTTTCAATGCTGGAATTTAGGGAAAATCTCCTATCGGCCCTAAAACGGATTTGCAAATTCGAGTCAGGACTCGTCGTCTTGACTGGCCTCAAGGAGGCTATCTGCCCGAAAGGTTGTCGCTGGTCGCCAACTCGCAAAAGAGACTATGAAGATGCCATCCGCTTCGCCCGCGACTTTTGCAGCCAACGTTCAAGACCTTCGTCAAGATTGTGTCTGATCATCTTCTAGCCGTTCCATAGGCTCGGCAAACGATCGCCGCTAATCGCTAATCTCGCAAAACCATGAATTCCGAAAAAACGCTTTTCCAGAAGGTCGCCGATAGGGAAATACCAGGCAATTTCGAGCACGAAGATGATCTTTGTATGGCGATCCGCGACATCGATCCTCAAGCGCCTGTCCATGTATTAGTGATACCCAAAGAACCAATACCAAGAGTTGGAAAAGCCCCGAATTCAGCCCAAGAATTGCTTGGCCACCTAATCTTGGTCGCGAGCAAAGTCGCGAAAAAATTGAAATTAGATAATGGTTACAGAATCGTCATAAACAACGGTCCTGATGGAGGGGAAGCAGTTCCTCATCTACATGTTCATCTCCTTGGAGGCAGGAAAATGAACTGGCCTCCAGGCTGATGCCCGAGTCGCCGATTTTCTGTCATCGAAAAGTCGACACGGCTTCAAAAGATCCATCCAAACGTTTGGCGATATAGCCTTTCAGCTCAAGCAGCATCAGCGCCGACGAGACCTCAGAGGCCGGGCGATCGATCTTCCTGCCAATCCGATCCGCGTCCAGAGCTTCCCCGCCCGAAAACAACTTTAGGACACTCGATTCATCGGTGCTCAATGTCTCGATATCTACCCCTCTTTCTGGCCCGCCCAATCCTTTCAGCTGAGGCAATTGACACTCATAGGCCAGTTCGTTTAGCAGATCATCCACGCTTGATAGCAATAGGGCTCCATCCAGTATCAGTTGGTTGCAACCCCTACTCGTCCTCTGATCGATCCGACCCGGTACAGCGCAAACCAGCCTTCCTTGTTCTCCAGCAAACTTAGCGATTATCATAGACCCTCCCCTTAGATCGGGCTCTATAACAGCCACTGCTTTGGATAGACCGCTAACCAGAAGATTTCGCATAGGAAACGTCTGCTTGTTAGCCCTGCGACCAAGAGGGAATTCAGACAATACCGCGCAACGATCGCCAATCTCCCTATACAGATCGATATTTTCGGGAGGATGAATAATATCGATTCCGCAACCCATGACCGCAATCGTGAGCCCCTTGTCACTCTCCAGAGCTCCCTTGTGAGCGTAGGTATCAATTCCCCTAGTCAATCCACTGACCACGCATATGCCCGACTGCGATAATTCCCGGGAGATTCCCCTGGCGACGGATTGACCATACATTGTCGTCCGCCGACTTCCCACAATTGCCACGCACGTAGAGCTAAAGCCATATCCTCCCAGGGCATAAATCCCAATCGGAGGATCATGGATCTCTTCAAGGGGAGCAGGTTATCGGTCACTTTCTCTGTCGATAAACTCAACCGAATGCTTCTAGGCGATTCGCTTTTCCTTCTTGCGGTCGAAATACCGATTCCAACGGAGGGTTGAATCGACGGCGTTTTTTGAAATACCATGCACAGATCGCAAAGCGCTCTCTCCTGCCGAAAGGACTGCCACTGGGTTACGTCCAAAAGCGTCAAGCAAGCGGTTCAGGGAAATCGGCCCGATTGCTTTGAGTCCGTTTAAGACCCAGCAAGCATCGTTCCTATTCATAACTGGAGTACATCGGGATCAAGGCATCCGAATAGCAATCCAGCACGTCCGTTGTTTCAACGGCTACTTGCCCTTTCCTGGCCGCCAGGACATCTGCAGCTCTTCCGTGCCAATGTACCGCTCTGCAAGCAACGCCGAGGGGATCTTGGGGCGATTGGGCTAGCAATGCCGCCGTCATACCGGCAAGCAAATCTCCAGAACCCCCTCGCGCTAAAACCGAATTGCCAGTCGTATTCAGAAACAAGTGATTCCCATCGGAAATTCGCGTCATCGATCCTTTCAAAGCAACCACAACTGAATTGGACCTCGCATAGGCTTTCACTTGCTCATCAATATCGCGAACCGAGCCGCCCAATTGGGCTATTCTATTGAATTCACCCAAGTGAGGAGTGATAATACATGGCCCTTGTATCCAATACATTACTCGCGTTTGCAGAGCATCGGCATCAATCACCGTGGATCCAGACCAGCGTTTCAGAAGTTCAATTAAGAGCGATACCGTATCCGCATCATCGCCCATACCAGGTCCCACTAGAATAGCGCTCGCTTTGGTCTGGATTCGGTCAAACAAATCCAACCCTCTACTAGCTAACCCGCCTGACCTCGTTTCCGGCCAAGGCAACCACATCGCTTCTGGAGCCAGAGGGGCCAAATGAGCTGCCAGGCTTTCAGGCACACAGACAGTCACCAATCCAGTTCCGCTTTGCAAAGCGGACTTGACGCTCATCATTAGGGCTCCCGGCATATTCCTAGAACCGGCAATGATAAATAAATGGCCGTAGGTCCGCTTCTCCACATTGGCGGGCCGTCTCGACCTCAATGCATCCAGCAACGAATTCGCAATCACCCGCATAGGGCTTTCTCTGAATTCATCAAAAAAACCGATATCCAAATAGCGTATACAGCCCGTTGAAAAGCTTCCTACTAATCCTGCAATCGGCTTCTTGAAAACGCCTGTGGCAAAAGTGGCATCCGCTCGAAATACAACTGTATCCGACTGGTCGCCAAATCCGCTAGGCATATCGACAGCCACTCGAAATCGAATACGCTTGGATCCATTGACGGCAGATAGCATTTCTTTCGCCGGCGATCGCATCGGCGGCTTGAACTGCATTCCAAGCAGCCCGTCGATGCAAACGTCGTAGCCACAATCCGCTAATAACTCACTGAGGTCTGACTCATCGGATTTCTTCAAAAGATCCCGGCAGTCGACTACCTGCAGATTTTCGCTATCCAAACAGCCCTCGAGAATATCCAAAGCTCGCAGCGTGTTCGCCTTCAACGTGCTAAGGGAGTCTGCCAATGCCAAGACCACCGATTTTAATCGGCCTTCCCGGGCCAGATTGGCGATAGCGAGAAGGGCATCCCCTCCGTTGTGACCTTTTCCAACCAATCCCAGTATCTTAAGATTTTTCGGCTCGTATCTGCTAAATCGATACTCTTCGAAAATCCCTCTAGCCAATGCCATACCTACCGATTGCATGGCCGCCCATATTTTCTCGTCCGAGTCGAGCAGTTCCAACTCGAAAGCCTCAGCCTCTTCGCAACTCATGATCGGGCGCGAATTCTTCAAAGCTAACGATGATTCGGGAACTGAATTCATTGTTCTGCTTCTGATTGAGGCTGACCTACGATTGCGGCAATAGCGGTGGCCGTTAATTCCGAATGGGACAAACTCAACAGAATGCGAAAGCCCCCTACCCGATCCATGAAGCGCTGTCCCTTTTCGTCCAACTCTACTTCCGGCTGACGCCTATCCCCAGCGAAGACGCCCACTGACTTCCAGTCAAAATATTCCCCAATTCCTACCGTGAACGCTTTCGTGACCGCTTCTTTGGCAGCGAACCGGGCCGCCAAATGCTGGTCGGGAGCCTTCATCTTCATGCAGTACCGCAATTCCGCTTCCGTGTAGACGCGATCTAGAAATCGCTCCCCTTGGCGCTCTCGCAGATCTTTAATGCGGGCGATCTCAACGATATCGATACCGATTCCGATGAGGGGGCCGCCCGGAGGGAGGGCAAAATCAAGAGTCATGGAAACCTAGGAGATCGAATCAGGCCCCGATGATCAAGCTCTTCATGGTTCGAACCGCCTCTTCTATGCCAAATGTCACGGAGCGGCAAATAATGCTGTGCCCAATATTCAGTTCTCGCAGATATGGGATCTCTCTTACTTCCAATATATTTACGTAGTTGATCCCATGCCCGGCATTAACGATTAGACCGCATTCATTTCCCTTTTCGGCTCCAAGAACAAGGCGATCGAACTCGGCAGATCTGCCTTCCGTATAGTAGGCGTTAGCATAGGCTCCTGTGTGCAATTCGATGTGACTGGCGCCAGTGTTTGCAGACGCGGCAATCTGGTCCGTGTCCGGATCGATAAAGAGGCTTGTCGCAATGCCAGCCCTACTTGCCACATCTACGATAGATTTTACGCGGGCTCGGTTCCCTGCAACATCCAATCCGCCTTCTGTGGTTACTTCCTCTCGATTCTCAGGAACTATGCAAATGGATTCAGGACCGATTTCCAGAGCGAAGGATAGCATTTCATCAGTCGCCGCCATTTCCATATTCAAACGCGAGCTAATCCGCGTTTTCAGATTGGCGACATCCGAAAGCTGGATATGCCTCTTATCCTCTCTCGGGTGCACGGTTATTCCATCGGCACCAGCGCTTTCGGCTACAAGGGCCAAGGCAATTGGATCAGGTTCGACCAATTCAGACAACGAAGCATCGGCATCTCGATATCTCGCCTGACGAAGAGTCGCGACATGATCGATGTTGACGCCCAGGAGAATGTTTGCGTTAGACATGGTTAATTAGATTTCTAGCCGCATAAGCGATCTAGACTCGAAACACTGATCGCGAGTCCCGGGCTAGACAATCAAAAGTATTAGGAATGACACAAACCAAGGCAAAACGGGAAAATCTTTTCCTCAACATCATCTTCAATATCGCTGCCCCGAGTATCACGTTTTCCAAACTGGATGACGTGCTAGCCAAGGTCGGGGCTCCCGACGCCCTCACACCTACGCAAATTCTCATTCTAGCAATCGCTATGCCCCTATCGTATGGAGTCTATGACTACATTCAAAGAAGAAACATCAATCTGTTTTCCATACTGGGGTTCGCCAATGTAGGGCTGACTGGAGTCATTGGCATTTTGGAGCTCGATGGAATCTGGGTGGCCGTAAAGGAAGCGAGCTTGCCGGGGATTTTCGGTATTCTCGTAGTAGCTAGTTCAAAAGCCCAGAAGCCGCTCATCAAAACGATTTTCTATAATCCAGAGGTCATCGATGTCGACAGAATCAATGGGATCATTTCAGAGCGTGACGAGCAGACCGCTTTCCAAAAGCTTTTCGATCTAGCTACCCTGCTATTCGTCATATCATCGGTATTCAGTGTCGTAATGAATTTCATTCTCGCCAGAGCGATTGTCACGAGTACTGGCGGAACAGAGCTGTTTAACGAGCAAATGGGACGCATGACTTGGATATCCTACATCGTTATCGTCATTCCAGGCATGGCGATATCCATCGTTGCCATGTGGAAGCTCTATGCGGGAATCATGAAATTGACCGGTCTCAAACTCGAAGAGCTAATTCACGCCGAGCATCACAAAAAATAACCCCCTCCATGACCGACAAGATTAGCGGAAATTCTCTTCAACGAGGACTTCACTAATTCGAAAAACCGGCGCGGAATCCGGGAAGACATCGACTCGAACCGCATGCATATTTCTAGATCCAAAGACTTCCAGACGGGTAAAGTTCTCGATGTTGTCCCGGTTGAATCCCAACCGCTTCAATGGCTTGTCCATCCGAAACACATGAGAATCGCCATGAACAAGAAGCACAGGTTCACCATAGGCGATCACCAGCTCTCTTAGCTGTGTCAAAAAGCGAATGAATCCCGGCTTCCAACCAGCCTCGCCCGAATTGCCGAATGGATTGGCGTGTATGAACAAACAAAGTCCAGGAGTCTTACGGGCCATCGCTAGCTCAAATATGTTGGAGAGCCATTCCTCATTGGCAGCATCTCGCTCGAGAAATTCGGCCACTGCCCCAGGGATCTCTTCTTGGTTATTGTTTCCACTACCCACCAAATGAAGGGTCCCAAAAACGACCTCGTCTACTATCCAAAGCCGGTTCTCGACAAAGCGAGCCCATTCTGGATCGTCGGATTGGACCATCAACTCTAATGAGCTGCCCCCCCCTAAAGTCGACGAACCCGCGAAGAATCTTTCGCGCAAGGCATCCAATCTTTCTAAGGGGTCCATACCTCCCGCAGCTTCCCGATGGCAATCCGTCCAATCATTATCTCCGGGCGTATAAACTAATGGATGGTCGAACTTCGAGAAGCTTCCCCACGTTCTGTCCATGGATTCGTCGGAACAGGGTGAGCCTCCAGATTTTGTGTCACCAACATGGGCCGTAAAGGCAGGGGACTCAGCATTGATCGCTTGGATGACGTATTCGAATCGATCGAGATCGTCCGGTAGTTCGTAAGGCATATCGCCCAATGCGCAGAAATGAAAGGAGGAGGCTTCCGAAAACATGGTCGGCGTTCCCCCGATCAATACAAATAAAGGAGAAAACAAACTAATTGATAGCTGCTTCACTCCCCCATTAACAACTTACAGCCCAGTAGATGCAAGACCCCCTTCACCCACGATCGTTCCTGAAGCAGAAACGACTAACTGAATTCTCAGAACGGCAAAAACATAAGCCCGATCGCATCTTAGTCGGGGTTAGCTCCTGTCTTCCATAGGAATGTAGTCGCGCTTTGCAGGGCCTTGATAGATCTGGCGAGGACGATTGATCCTACCTTTAGGATTCAAAGCGATCTCGCGCCAATTGGCCACCCAACCAGGCATGCGCCCAATGGCAAACATGACCGTGAACATGTTTGCTGGTATACCTAAGGCGCGAAGCACGATCCCGCTGTAAAAGTCGACATTCGGGTATAGATTGCGAGCGATGAAATAATCATCGGCCAATGCCGCTTTCTCGAGATTTCTAGCGATATCCAAACAGGGATCGTTGATTCCCAGTTTGTTGAGCAGATCGTCACAGGCCTTGCCAATGATTTTGGCTCGAGGATCAAAACTTTTGTAAACGCGGTGACCAAAACCCATCAAACGCTTGCCGCTCTTACCGCTCTTGGCTTGCTCAATAAAGTTGGACCCATCGTCACCCGACTCTCTAATCTCCTCCAGCATATTTATGACCGCCATATTGGCGCCGCCGTGAGCTGGACCCCAAAGGGCGTTTGAGCCCGCCCCAACAGATGCGAATAGGTTGGCTCCTCCAGAGGCGACCATCCTGACCGTGGATGTGCTGCAATTCTGTTCATGATCGGCATGCAGAAGCAACATGAGATCCAAGGCTCGGCTAACCTCAGCTACTGGCTCGTAAGGCTTGCCTTCCTCAGAGAACATCAAATGGAGGAAATTGTCTGCAAACGAAAGTGAGGGGTCCGGCTGGTTCCCCTCTAGTTCCTCCGAGAGGCGATACGACAAAGCAGCAGCGGTAGCAGTCTGGGAAATGGCTGCAGCCGCGGCTTGATCGAAATTCTCCACGTCGCGGGCCCGATCATTGGTGGCGAGCTCGGAATTGTAACAGCTCATTGCGCTCAACAAGCAACCCAATACACCCATCGGGGGGGCATCGCTCGGCATGCCTTTCAAGGCGTCGCTCATCAAAGGAGATACGGCCGCATTGTCGCGGACCCTTGCGTGAAATTGGTCTAGCTCCGCTTGAGTGGGCAGGTCCCCATACAAGATCATGTACGACGATTCGAGGAAATCCGAGGAGTCAGCTAGCTGCTCTATCGGAATGCCACGATACCTAAGAATTCCCTGCTCGCCATCGACATAGGTGATTTCACTTTGGCACGAACCAGTATTGCCATAACCCTCGTCGTAAGACACATAGCCCGTTCTCGAGCGAAGTGTTCTGAAATCGACCGCCTTCTCTGATTCAATTCCCTCTATAACAGGGAATTCAAATTCCTTTTCGTCTAGCTTTAGGATAGCTTGCTTGCTCATTTTATTCGGGCGTTATCGAAGAGTGTTTGTTTTGGAGGGGGTGAGATCAAATCATGACGATAGGTCTTTGAAGCCTTCAATGTAAAGCCCGAGAAAGCGCTCCGCAAACTATTAGCCCGTCTACACGCCCATTGAGAGCGGCTTATCGCATATGGAAGCGAAATTGGCGTATATCTGAAGGCCTTTTTTTTGGCTTTTTTCCGGGTGAAACTGGCAGGCCAAGATGTTTCCCTTAGCAATGGAGCTAGTGAAGACGTGGTCATACTCGGTAGTTGTTAAAACCAGAGAAGGCTCTTCGGGCTTCGCATAATAACTATGCACGAAATAGAACCTCTCCGAAGATGGGTCTAAATTGGCCCAGAATGGCGAGTCGGGCTGGGCCAAATTCGCGGTATTCCACCCCATGTGCGGTATCTTGAAATTTGGCTTGGATAGGAAGCGAACGACGCTTCCCGGGAATACACCCAAGCCTCGCACGTCCCTTTCTTCTGAAACCTCGAACAACGCTTGCAGGCCGAGGCAAACGCCCATGAACGGTCTGTTCTCTCGAATCCACCCGCGTACGAAATCGTCAAACTTCGATGCCCGCAAACCGTCAACACAATCTTCCAAAGCCCCAACCCCGGGAAGAAGTAAACCATTAACATCGCCCACTTCCGCTGGAGATTCCACTAGTACCGGGCTGGCCCCAATCTTCAAAAGCGCATTTTCTACGCTCCTAAGATTGCCCATCCCATAATTGATAACCGCAATACTTACTTTCATTACAGAACTTCCAAGTGGTAGGCGCTCTCTTGTTGGCAGCGTTTCGAGCGATATCGATCAACGCCACGTCGAGTGTATTCTAAAGAGAACCTTTTGTCGAAGGAAGCCGCCCCTCCAGCCTTTCATCGATAGAAGTCGCCGAATCAATCGCACGGGCTAGGCACTTAAAAATGCACTCGGCAATATGATGCGGCTCTTCGCCATATTCCAACTCAATGTGCAAATTGGCTCCCAACGTATTCGTGAATGCACGACAAAACTCTTTAACGAGAACGATATTGAAGTCTCTGACATAGGAGGTAGGGCTCGAGACGCGGTAATCCAGATAAGGCCTGTTGCCCAAGTCGACCGCCACGCGGCCTAAACATTCATCCATCGGAAGAATGAAAAAACCATATCGGCGAATGCCTTTTTTGCCGCTCAAAGCATCTTTGAACAGCTGGCCCAATACGATTCCCACATCCTCTACCGTGTGATGATAATCCACGTCGACATCGCCTTTCGCGGAAACATCGATATCAAACAGTCCGTGAACAGAGAATAGAGTCAACATGTGATCGAAAAATGGCACTCCTGTATCTATTTTTCCATCACCAACTCCATCGACATTTAAAGAAGCTTCAATTTGAGTCTCCTTCGTAACGCGTTTGAGCGTCGCTATCCTGTTTTTAGCCATTGTTCTATGGTTTCGCTCAATTTGAGCATTTGATCTTCATCCCCAACACTGATTCTCAAAAAACTCTCCGTCAAGGCGTGACCAGGAAAATAGCGAACGAGTATGCGATTTTCTTTAAGGTATTCGAAGAGGCTTTTCGCGACTTTTGGCCCCTTTTCGCCATTTCGATCTACCGGTTCGACGAACAGGAAATTCGCCTGAGATTCATAGACAAACCAATCGAGGGCCTCGAACTCCTGCAGGTAAAAATCGCGTATTCGCGTTAATTTCCCGACGATCGCCTGCAAATAGCTCTGATCCTTTATCGCCGCCAATGCTCCTGCTTGGGTGAGACGATTGACGTTGTAGCTATCACGAACACGATCCAATATGTCTATGATGCTCCTTTCAGCCAAAGCGTATCCAACTCGCAATCCTGCCAGCGCATAGGATTTCGAGAGCGTTCTGGTTATTACGATATTCGGGAATTCCGACAAGAGCTCGACAGCGCTCTCTTTCGCGAACTCGGCATAGGCTTCGTCAACCACGACAATCCCTTCGAACGAGGCAGCTAGTTGGCTAATAGTTTCATTTCCAAAAGCGACTCCCGTTGGAGCATTTGGGGAAGTGAGGAAAAGAATTCGGGCATCAAGTTTGGAAACCGAATCCAAAGGGACCTCCATGGAACGATCGAATTGCAGCTCAATAACATTCGAGTCCTGTATACCACATAGGACTGGATACAATGAATAGCTAGGGTTAATCAGCGTCGTTGCTCGACCGCTTCGGGAAAACGCTCTAACGAGAATATTGAGCACATCGTCAGACCCGTTTCCCACGATTACGTTTTCCGCATCAAGTCCGTGCAGTTTACCAATGGCTGTTCTCAAAGCCCCGCTGATAGGATCTGGATAAAGTCTCAAGTCCTCACCAGTGGCTTCCTGAATAGCCTGAAAGACCAGCGGACTTGGAGGATACGGACTTTCGTTGGTATTCAGCTTTATCCAATCGCTGCCATCTGGTTGAACCCCGGGCTTATATGCGGATAGCGACTGGATGTTTTCCAACGCCAATCCGGCAACTGTTTCCTTTGACTTCATTCGTCTTCCAATCGGACGGAAACCGATCGCCCGTGACCGTCCAATTGCTCCATTCTAGAAAAAGCTAAGGCCGCCGGGGCTGCTTTTCGCAGAGACGCCTTCGAGTACCTAATAACGCTCGATCGACGGAAGAAATCCCTGACCTGCAGACCGCTAAAATAACGACCCGCTCTTCCGGTTGGCAATTCATGGCTCGGACCAGCAACAAAATCGCCCAAGGCCGTAGCTGACCACTCTCCCTGCATTATGGCGCCTGCAGACTTGATAGATTTGGTCATACGATTCAATTCTGGGCTAGCTATCTCCAGCTCTAAATGCTCCGGGGCCAGGTAGTTAGCCACCTCAGCCGCTTCCTCGTAGCTAGCCACGATCACGGAAAGGAACCCCTGCTTCAAAGTCTCCCGGATCACGGCTTTTCTTGAGAGCGACTTTATTTGCTCGCGCATTTCGTTTCTTATCCCCTTGGCGATTTCCTTGCTCAAACTGACCAAATAAATCTTCTCCCTTCCGGAACCATGTTCTGCCTGAGCGAGAAGGTCCGCGGCCACAAACTTTGGATTCGCGGTGTCGTCAGCAACGACCAGCACCTCGCTCGGGCCCGGCAGCAAATCTACTCCAACCGTTCCGAAAACCTGTCTTTTCGCCTCAACCGTAAATGCGTTTCCAGGTCCAAAAATTTTCGATACGGCAGGAATCGTTTCTGTGCCAAAAGCCATCGCCCCAATCGCAGCCACTCCACCAACCCGATAGGCCTCCGTGATGCCGCACAAGCTCATCGCAGATAATACCGCATCGGCGACCTCCCCATTCTCGTCGCAGGGCGTGAACGCTACGATTTCAGGTACTTTAGCGAGCTTGGCCAGAGCTCCGGTCATCACAACTGTAGAGGCTAAATTCGTAGGGATATAAAGGCCGACTCGATCGATCGGGTAAAAATGTTCGCCAATCGTCGCCCCATGAGCATTCCTAGACTTCCAAGGCCTAGGTAAAGCATTCTGATGAAACTCGGTCACCGAAGCTAAAGATTCTCTAATAGCCTTAAGTTCATCTCTAGGCAGACGCCTTTTTGCAGCTTCAATCACCTCACCCGTGATAGAAAACTGAGAAGGTTTCAGACCGATACCATCGATACGGCGCAGGGTAGCCGCGATACCGCGATCGCCTTTCGAACGTACATCCGCCAGGATCTTCGATACAGACTCAACTATGGCCGAGGATGCGTTTGCTGCCTCGCAAAATCGCTCCAAGGTTTCTCGGAACCGGCGGGAACTGTATGCTATTTCTAACATACCGCCACTTATGGCCAAGCCAAGCGAATTGGCAAAGTTAATAATTTTCGAGCTAAGCGAGAGTTCGCTCCTCTAAGGAAGAGGCATCACAAAATCAGAATCCGGCAGTTTCTCATTCAGCGCAATCGATGAGTAAGCAAATTCCATAGACTGGTCGCCAATCGCGGTGGAGAACGTGCTCACCAATTTCCTGGGGAATCGGAGACCATCAACGATGAGTTCCCCCTCTTCCAGGTACTCGACTCCTTTGCTATCCAGTGTCTTGTGGACCTGTCCAGTCTCCGCGTCTATATAGCGCTGATAAGCGATTCCGTCACCGTGATGATAAGTCAGTACATTGCACTCCCGGCCATTGACGGACTCTTTGCCTTCATAGAATATTTCCCCATTCCGGGTATCCGGCTTACGGAAAAAGTTGAACGCCTCGCGAACACTAGCCTGCATGATCAGAATTCTGATCGGATCGAATATTTCCATACTCAACGGCACGGAATCGACTACCCGCTCGAAAGTGGTCCAGCCCTCCGAACCATCCAGTACCGAAACCTCTCGCCTCCCGCCTATCACGGCGACCATGCGATGCCGCATCGGCTTTTGATAAACCATTTCAATCGTGCCAAGATCCCCGGAACTATACAGCAGCGATCCTTTGTAGTGAACACTGTCAATAGCATCCAACTTGTCATCTGGACCTACATAGGATCTAGCTAGCTCGATGGTCGACTGGATGATCTCCTCATCAGATTCTGCTGACCGAGCCATCCCGGCGAACACGGTCGTGATTGTAAGTAAAATAAGGATACGAATCTGGATCTTCATTGATATTGGCGTTTTAGAATTGAGGCCTACTCCCATTCGATTGTGCCAGGCGGTTTGGAACTAATATCGTAAACAACACGGTTAATCCCGCTGACTTCATTGATAATTCTATTTGAGACTCGCTGTAATATCTCGTAGGGAACTCGAACCCAATCCGCTGTCATCGCGTCCTTGCTTTCCACAATCCGGACGGCAACCACGTTCTCGTACGTGCGCTCATCCCCCATGACGCCTACGGTTCGGACAGGGAGAAACACGCAGAACGACTGCCAGACGTTATAGTACAGATCGGACTGCATCATCTCGTCGTGCAAAATGGCGTCGGCCTTCCTCAAGATATCCAGTTTTGGTTTGGTAATGCTTCCCATCACCCGAACGCCTAATCCAGGCCCGGGAAACGGCTGTCTCCATACGACTTCTTTCGGCAAGCCAAGTTCCGCTCCAAGAGCTCTAACCTCGTCTTTAAATAACTGTCTCAAGGGCTCCAGAAGCTTGAATTTCATCTTCTTTGGCAGACCTCCCACATTGTGATGGCTCTTTATGGTAGCAGCCGGATTGCCATCTATAGAGACGCTTTCAATCACGTCCGGGTAAAGGGTGCCTTGGGCAAGGAACTTAGCATGCCCAATCTTCTTCAGAGACTCTTGGAAAACCTCTACGAATGTGTTGCCGATAATCTTGCGTTTACGTTCTGGGTCGGAAACGCCTTTCAGCCGCTTTAAGAATTTTCCTCCTGCTCGAGCCACGCGCACGTCCATTTTGAAATGGCGCCCATAAAGATCCACGACCAGCTCTCGCTCATTCAAGCGTAGCAATCCATTGTCGACAAATACGCAGGTCAGCTGGCGTCCGATCGCTTTGTGGATCAGGGCTGCGGCCACTGAGGAGTCAACTCCTCCACTTAAGCCTAACAAAACTCGGTCAGACCCAACAGTCTCTTTGATCGAGGCAATCGATTCTTCCGCCAGAGAGGCCATGGACCAATCGCCTTTGCAGCCGCAAATCTTTTCCAGATAGTTTTCCAGGATATTCAACCCCCCCTCAGTGTGATCTACTTCGGGGTGGAACTGTATGCCGAAAATGCGTCGCCGTTCGTCGGCTATACCGGCAAATCCAGAATTTTCCGTGGACGCGACAGCGACGAAGCCCTTGGGAAGCTTCGACAAGCGGTCTCCATGAGAATTCCAGACCCTCAATTTATTTGGGAGCCCCTTGAAAAGACTACCTTTCCTCCTGATTTTAAGGATCCCATGCCCATACTCCCTATGGCTGCTCTTCTCTACTTTACCGCCTAAAAGATGGGCGATTAGCTGAACACCGTAGCAAATTCCCAAAACGGGGATTCCTGAGTCGAATATCCGCTTGTCTGGCCTTGGAGATCCCTTGGACAAGACGCTTTCTGGACCTCCAGAAAGTATGATCCCAACCACATTGTCTTTCTTCAGCTCCTTAGCGCTCGTCTTGAAAGGATAGATTTTCGAATAGACCGAGCACTCGCGAATACGGCGGGCGATCACCTGCGTGTACTGGGAACCAAAATCCAGCACCGCTATTGTTTGATGTTTCATATGTCTGAACCTCTATTAAACCATTTCAAGGTAATACCTGTCACTCACTTATAGGGCGAAATTGCTAAACGTATCGTTTGGTTTCCAGTCTGGCCGGACATCTGTAGGAAGTTAAAATGATAGCTCGAAATTCTTGTAATCGCATTCTGGGCACTGCTCGCCATTCGAAACGTCTCCTTTTTTTACGTAGTACAGATGACCGCAGCGTACACAGTGGAAAATCTTCTGTCTTCTATTCGCCTCAAAGGAGCGCTTGTCGCTTCTATCATAGAGGTACCAAAGCGCGCTCACCCCAGCAAGGGCGGAGCCCGTATAGAGAATCAAGAACCAAGTAAACGCTTGCATCGGTATCCAGAAATGAAAAATGCGCTCCTAGAGATGGAACGCATCGGCCTTGAGATTCAAGTTTCGACCAAACAAAACCTTAGACCTTCTTTTCCTCCTCTTCCGGCTCTTCAGGATCCGCTTGACTGTCTTGCTCCTCAGCAACGGGAGCCTCTTCTTCAACCGTCGTCTTTTCCGTTTCCTCGACTTCCTCGGTTTCCTCTACCGATTCTTCAGACGCTTCAACTTCCTCCGTAGCCTCGGCCTCCTCATCGGATTCAGCTTCCTCTGATGTCTCGGCTTCTTCAGTCTCTACTGGAACGACTTCCTCCTTGGCCTCCGACTTCGCCTTGGATTTCGGCTTACGCTTCTTCTCGTAACCCTCGTCGTCAGCGGCGATCAATTCGATCAAGGCCATTTCCGCTGCATCACCTCTACGCGTACCGAGTTTGTAGATACGAGTATAGCCACCTTCGCGGTCACGAAACTGTTCGACTTTGTCGTCAAATAAGCCATGGACCGCATCCGTGTTTCGCACGCGGGAAATGGCCATTCGACGGCTGTGAAGGCTGCCGTTCTTAGCCAAAGTAATCACTTTTTCCACGAAAGGGCGAAGCGCTTTGGCTTTCTTCAATGTCGTCTTGATACGCCCGTGCGTAAGGAGAGCTGTAGATAGATTGGCTAAAAGCGCCCCACGGTGCTCTTTCTTTACGCCCAACTGGTTGCTATGCTTGCGATGACGCATGGCTCAAAATTCCTAATACAAATACTGTTAACAAAATTATAGCTCTTTCTTCAGGTCTAGGAGACGCTCATCGAATTTCATTCCCAGAGAGAGGCCCAACGATTCGAGTTTGTCCTTAATCTCGTTGAGCGACTTCTTCCCGAAATTGCGGTACTTGAGCATCTCCTGCTCACTCTTCATCGCCAGTTCGCCAACCGTGGTGATATTAGCGTTGTTCAAGCAATTGGCAGCCCGGACTGACAGCTCGATTTCATTGACGCTCATGTTCAGCAGCTTACGAAGCTTATTCTGCTCTTCGCTCACTTCCGCTCCATCGTCTTCGAACTCGTAGTTCTCGTCGGAAACGTTATCGAATACATCGAGGTGGTGCTTGAGAATCGCACTCGATTGCTTGAGAGCATCGTCTGGCGTGATCCGACCATCCGTCCAGATTTCCAATAGGAGCTTATCGTAATCGGTAATCTGCCCTACACGGGTCGCTTCAACCGAATACTTGACGAGACTTACAGGACTAAATAGCGAGTCGATTGGAATTACCCCAATTGGCTGATCTTCGTCCTTATTGTCTTCGCCTGGGCAGTAGCCTCGTCCAACCTTAATTTCGAGCTCGGCAGTAAACTGCATTTCCCTATCCAAAGTGCAAATCACTTGATCGGGATTCACGATTTCCACGTTTTGATCCGCCTCGATATCTGCCGCCGTAATAGGGCCTGAGCGATTGACGTTGATCATCAGCTTAGTTCCCTCCCGATTGTGGCAAATCAAGAGGATCTTCTTCAGATTCAGCACGATGTCGGTAACGTCTTCGACGATTCCTTCAACGCTCTGAAACTCGTGGCTAACCCCATCGATTTTGACTGACGAAATACCCGCTCCTTCGATCGAGCTTAACAAAACTCGACGGAGCGAATTGCCAATTGTGTGGCCGTAGCCAGCTTCGAATGGCTCAGCAATAAATTTGGCGAAGGTTGTCGAGGAACCTTCCTCGACTTTTACGAGACGATTTGGGAGTTCGAACTTTCCGATACGTTTTGGCATAGCGCGATTTGGTCAGGGTTCGGCAGAGCGAAATTGAAGATCTATAAATGCAGGTTTAATGTTTCCGACTAGAAGCGGCTGTAGAATTCGACGATTAGCTGTTCGTTGATCGCGGGATCCATCTCTTCACGATCTGGAAGGCGATTAACCGTGCCTCTAAAGGCCTCGTCATTACGGGTCATCCAATCCGGAACATTCCGCAATCGTGTCGCTTCCATGTTGCTGGTGGCCAGCTGACGAGAAGATGTGCTATTTCGCACTTCAACTTCGTCACCAGGACTAACTTGAAAACTCGGTATGTCCACTTTCTGGCCATTAACTCTTACATGCCCATGATTCACGAATTGGCGTGCCGCCTGCCTAGTCTTCGTAAATCCAAGCTGGTAGACAATACTGTCCAACCGTGTTTCCAAGAGCTGTAGGAAAATAGTACCAGTGACGCCTCTTTGATTCTTGGCTCGATCGAAGGTACGGCGGAACTGCTTCTCCATCAATCCGTACATGAAACGCAGCTTTTGCTTTTCGCCCAAGCCGATCGAGTATTCCGATTGCTTGCGACGAAGTCGAGGTCCGTGCTGTCCTGGCGGATAGCCTCGTTTTTCCAACGATTTGTGATTTCCGAAAATCGGCTGACCAAATCTTCTGCTAATTTTTACGGTTGGTCCTGTGTAGCGAGCCATCTTTCTTGTAAATAATGATATTTGTTTCCGTTCAGTTGGAGAATGGTCCTAAACCCTGCGCCTTTTTGGTGGCCGACATCCATTGTGGGGAATCGGCGTGGTGTCCACGATTGAAAGAATCTCCAATCCAAGCGATTGAAACGCTCTGATGGCTGAATCTCGGCCCATTCCCGGTCCGTTCACATGGATAATCACTTCTTTCAAACCATGGGCCATAGCTGCTTTCGCCGCATTTTGAGTGACGACTTGGGACGCGTAGGCAGTAGATTTGCGGGAACCGCGAAAATTCATCTTTCCCGCGCTCGACCAAGAGATAGTGTTTCCCTTGGTATCCGTAATCGTGACGATCGTATTGTTAAATGTCGCGCTCACCTTGGCAATGCCAGTGGAGATATTCTTGCTCCCCTTAGCTTTGCGGATCTTCAGCTCGCCGATCTCTTCTTTGAGTAAATCCTTGGCAGTCGGCTGCTTCTTGACACCGCCTGGAGCCAACTCTTCCTTTTCCTCCGAATCGCCTTCAGCCGCCTCCGCCTCATTTCCTTCGGGAATCTGAATCTCTTCTTTAGTAGCCACTGATGCTTCGGACTCCGACGCTTCTGAGGGCTTCTCTTCTGCCTCTTTTTCTGGTTCGACCTTTTCTTCAGCCATAACGAAATTCTCTTAATCTGTTACTACTTTCTCAATCCACCTACACTCGCGGATTTCCCCTTGCGCGTCCGAGCATTGGTTTTGGTCCGCTGCCCTCTAACCGGAAGACCGCGACGGTGACGCAATCCACGGTAGCAATTGATCGCCTGCAGACGCTTCATATTCGCCGCCAAGTCCCGCCGCAGATCGCCCTCTACAAGATAATTGAGCTCATTGATCTTGGCCATAATGGCGTTGATCTGCTCTTCGTTGAGATCCTTCGCTCGCATATCCGGATCAATGCCCGTTCTTTGTAAAACGAGGTCAGCCCGCTTGGGTCCGATACCATATATGTATCGCAGCGAGTAAGCGAGTTTCTTGTTGTTCGGAATATCTACGCCTAGAATACGTGGCATGTTAGTTTCGCAAATTGTTGATTATTAAAAAGTTTATTCGTCTTCGAAAAGGCTCTTTGCCAACGGGGAAGACACCATCCAAGCACGACCGAACTTCCCCAGCGGAGCGAGGGAAGAAAAAAGAGTGAGGTGATGAACTTTCGTAAGCATAAAGTAAAGAATTAATTTTGAGATAATTGCAGTACCCAAGCGATGATTCCGATGGAAAATATCACGAGCAACCAGATGTAGAGCTGGCCCACATTGCTCATGTCCGTGGCCCCTGCCAAACCGGTGTCAAGGCTCTTCGTATTTCCACGGCTCTTGATTCTCCCCTTCTTGAGGAATCCGTCGTAATGACGCTGAAGCAAGTGGGTCTCTATCTGACGCATGGTATCCAACATCACACCAACTGTTATGAGCATCCCTGTGCCACCGAAAAAGATCGCGACCCGCATTGGAATGTTGGCCTGGAAAAGCAGGATATCAGGGAATACCGCTATTACCGTGAGGAAGATCGATCCGGCCAAGGTCAATCGCGTCATTATAAAGTCCAAGAACTTGGCGGTGGGAGATCCAGGACGAACTCCAGGCACATAACCTCCATACTTCTTCAAATCATCAGCGATCTGAATGGGTCGAAACATTACAGATACCCAGAAGTAGGAGAAGAAAAGGATCATTAATCCAAAGACGGCGTAGTACGTTAGCGTACCGTGGACCAAGTAATTGGATACATCGATCAACCATTGCTGATCGAGCCAGGCCCCGAGCTGAGAGATAAGTTGCTGAGGAAAGGCAAGAATAGCCGAAGCGAAAATCACCGGCATAACTCCTGAATAGTTTACTTTCAGGGGCATAAAAGAGCTCTGGCCGCCATATACTTTTCGGCCGACAACTCGCTTGGCATATTGGACAGGAATCTTCCGCACCGCCTGAATAACCGCTACCAGTCCCGCGGTAACGCCTACTCCCAGCGCGATCATGCCAACCGCATGTACGAATTTCAAATTTTCGCCGGCGCCAACCGGGCCGAAAAACAATCCATAAGTCGCCTGCACAGCTCCGGGCAAATCGGCGAGAATACCCACGGTAATCAAAAGAGAGATTCCGTTTCCGACCCCGGACTTGGTAATTTGCTCTCCAAGCCACATTAGCAAAACCGTTCCTGCCGTCAAAAATACTGTGGAGGTAATTAAGAACCACGTTTTACCGACAATCACGATCTCTCCGTATTCGGCTAGCAAATAACCGGGAAACAGCCTGCCTGGATTTTCCAAAGCCAAAATCAAGAGCACAGCTTGCACCGCGGAAATCACTACGGTCGCATATCGCGTGTACTGGGTAAGCTTTTGCCTGCCCGCTTCGCCTTCGCGCTGCAATCTGGCAAGCGAAGGGAAAACTGCTCCCATCAATTGGAAAATAATGGAAGCGGAGATGTAGGGCATGATCCCTAGAGCAAAGACCGCCCCTTTGAGCAGAGCCCCACCCGTGAACATGTTGTAAAGTCCAAGAAGGCTTCCTCCGCCCTGAGCTGTTTGATCCGCAAAGAACGCTTGCAACGGCTGCGTGTCGAGCCCCGGCAATGGAATATTCGCCCCGATTCTCGCAATGAATAGCAGCGAGAGCGTCAGGAAGATTCGCTGGCGCAACTCGGGGATCTTAAGACAGTTGGTAAATGCGGAGAACATGCCGGATTGTTGTCGCTTTCGTGAAAGGTTTATTCGCTCGATTCTTCTACCGGCTCGCCGCCGACAATCGCCTTGCCACCGGCTTTATCTATCTTCTCTTTTGCCGACGTGCTGAACTTGTCAGCCGTGATTTCCAAGGCGGCGCTCAATTCGCCCTCCCCCAAAATCTTGAGCGGGTTCGCGTTCGATCTTACCAATCCAGCCGCAACCAGAACTTCTCGGTTCACTTCCTTAACCGAACTATCGAGTTTGCTAAGCTCTCCGACATTCACGGTTTCGTAAAACGTCTTGAAGTTCTTGTTGTTGAAGCCGCGTCTCGGCAACTTTCGAAATATGGGCATTTGTCCACCTTCGAAACCGATACGAATGCCTCCGCCTGAGCGGGCAGTTTGACCTTTGCCACCACGTCCCGAAGTTTTGCCGTGACCTCCACCTTCGCCGCAACCGACTCGCTTACGGCGATGAACGGCGCCCTTTACGTTAGATAAATTGTGTAGTCTCATTTTATTGAGCTTTCTAATGAATCAGGCGGCTACGAACGCAGGCGCTTGTAATCCTCATAGGTTTTCAATTGCCGCAGACCATCTAGGGTCGCATACACAACAGCGTTCGCATTGTTCGAGCCTAGCGACTTTGTTAAAACATTTTGGACACCAGCCGCTTCTAAGACAGCACGGACCCCTCCACCAGCGATAATGCCAGTACCAGTTGTAGCCGGGCGCAAGAGAACCTTGCCCCCATCAGCCTCGCCAATCACCTCGTGAGGGATGGTATCTCCTTTGAGCTTTACAGGCTCTTGCCGTTTCCGGGCTTGTTCGCTGCCCTTGCGGATCGATTCCGGTACTTCGTTCGCCTTCCCGTATCCAACTCCTACATGGCCCTCACGGTCTCCCGCTACAACTAAGGCCGAAAAGCTGAATCGACGGCCACCTTTGACGACCTTAGCGCAACGGTTAATAAATACGACCTTTTCGTAAATTCCGTCATCTGCAGCTTCCTCTTCGCGGCGATTTCGACCTCGGCCGCCTGGTCCCCGCCTTCTATTCTGCGTCGCTGGTGAAGATTGATTTGTTTGTGTGCTCATAGGGCAATTAGAAGTCTAGGCCGGCCTCGCGGGCGGCATCTGCAAATGTTTTTACGCAACCGTGGTACTTGCGGCCATTACGGTCGAAAACCACTTTTTTAATACCGGCATCCTTGGCTTTTTCGCCAAAGGACTTTCCCAGAGCGGAAGCGCCATCCGCATTGGCTTTGAGATTTTGCTCCCTCAGTTCTTTGCCCATTGTCGAAACGAACACGAGCGTCTTGCCCTCGCCATCGTCTATCGCCTGGGCATAGATGTGCTTGTTGCTGAAATGCACGCTCAGTCTGGGACGCTCGGCTGTACCCGTAACTTTCTTTCGGATGCGCCAACGTCTCTTTTGCCTGAGATCGTTCTTCTTCTGGATTTTCATTTCTAAATTTCTCTCGTCTTAACGTTTATATTACCGTCGGGGCTCGATCTAGGCTACGGTTTTGCCTTCCTTACGAATTTCGTGCTGTCCGACTATGTGAACGCCTTTGCCCTTGTAAGGCTCAATTGGATGATAGTGGCGTATAGAGGCTGCCGCTTGTCCCACGAGCTGCTTATCAATGCCCTCGATCTTCAGCTTCGTGCCACCGTCTCCAACAGTGATAGTAACCCCTTCAGGCACGTCGTAGTTGATATCGTGGGAAAATCCTAACTTCAGGTTTAGCACTTTTCCTTTCAAGGTAGCGTTGTAGCCAACTCCGCTGATTTCGATATCCTTGGAGAATCCTTCCACAACTCCCTGCACCATGCCGCTAATAATCGAGCGGGTTGTTCCGTACATCGCGTTGGCGGAACGGCTTTTGTTCGCCGGCGAAACCTTCACTTCACCGCCATCTAACTCGATAGCGACATCGCTAGTGAACGTCTTCTCGAGTTCCCCTTTCGGACCTTTAACTTTCACGGTGGCCCCATCGATGTCGACAGTGACTTTCTCGGGTACCGCGACTGGTAATTTTCCTACTCTACTCATTCGTCGAATCCCTTCTTACCAAACGTTGCAGACCATTTCCCCACCCAACTTTTGACGGCGCGCGTCCCGGTCTTTCATCAAGCCTTTGGGCGTTGTCAAAATACAGATGCCCAATCCATTAAGGACTCTCGGAATATCCATGCTTTTCGAGTAAAGCCTTAATCCAGGTCGGCTAACTCTCTCCAACCCATTCAATGAAGGCTCACCATCGACATACTTCAGGGTTACGACAAGCGTCTTGTGGCCGTTCGCATCCTCGCCTTCGGATACATCCTGGATGAATCCTTCCTCTTTAAGAATACGAGCTATCTCAGCCTTCATTCTCGAGTGCGGAGACACGCATTGATCTTTGCCCGCCTTGCTCGCATTGCGAACGCGCGTTAGGAAATCGCTAATTGGATCTGTGTGCATATGTTTTTCTATTTTGCTAGCTGAACGATATCCAAACTTTCAGCCCGTGATAATTGATTCTATGTATTTGGTGTAAAATTGTGTGAGAGTGAATAGACTCGAAGACTCCTCTACCACGAAGACTTCGTTACTCCTGGTATCTTACCTTCCAATGCCAATTCTCTAAATGTCAATCTAGAGAGACCATAGCGTCGATTGTAGGCCCGAGGACGTCCCGTCACGTTACAACGATTGCGAATGCGGATCTTGGATGAGTTTCTCGGCAACTTGCAAAGCTTGCGCTGAGCTTCGTAAAATTCTTCGTCCGTCGTGTCCGGATTCGCAAGGATTGCTTTTAACTCAGAGCGCTTTTTTCCGTAACGCTCAACTAGACGGCGCCGTTTTTCGTTTCTGGCAATGGATGATTTCTTGGCCATATTCTTTTAAATTGTTACGCTGCGGATTCCTCCTCAGCAGATTCGCTTTGCCCTTCCCGCTTGCGGAAAGGCATACCCATAAGATCTAGCAGTTCGTAGCCCTCTGCATCGCTCTGGGCCGACGTTACGATCGTCAACTCAAGACCCGCTTGGCGCTTGAGCGATTCAACTGAAATTTCAGGGAAAATCGTGATATCGGTTATTCCGAGCGAATAGTTGCCTTGGCCATCAAGCTTCTGGGGAATCCCTCTAAAATCGCGAATGGATGGAAGCGCCACCGCAATCAGGCGAAAAAGGAAGTCCCACATGCGCTCGCCTCGCAACGTAACTTTGCAGCCAATGGGCATGCCTTCTCTAAGCTTAAAATTCGCTATGCTCTTTTTAGCCAGCGTTTTGATCGGCTGCTGACCCGTAACCAGACCCAGGTTTTTAAAAGACTCTTCCAGGGCCGCCTTGTCGAGCGCCGCGCTGATACCCATATTCAAAACCACTTTCTCGATTTTCGGAATCTGGTACTGGTTCTTGTAGCCGCGAGACTTTTTCAACGCGTCTACAACCTTGGTTTCGTAATGCTGTTTTATTATATTCTGTGAGCTCATGGCAAATTTTCCGGATTTCCGACCCGGAACGGTTTCAGTGCTCGTTTGTATTAATTTTTCTTGGACTGACGTTCATCAAACTTGCTCGCCAGCATTAGATTTGAAATGTGAATCGAACCTTCTCGTTCGGCAATCTGCCCCTCTGGATTCTCTTCCGACTTCTTCAAGTGGCGCTTGATCATCATCAAGCCCTCGACAACCGCCCGGTTTTTAGACGGCCGCAATTCGAGAATCTTGCCCCGTTTACCCTTTTCCTTACCGGTTAGCACGACGACTTCGTCACCCTGTTTTACATGTGTCTTGGCCATTGTTATAGTACCTCTGGAGCTAATGAGACGATTTTCATGAACTGCTTGGTCCGCAATTCGCGAGCGACGGGTCCAAAAATGCGTGTCCCACTTGGATTTCCGTTGTTATCGAGAAGCACGATCGCGTTGCTATCGAAACGCAGGTAGCTTCCGTCCCGACGCCTAATCGGAGCCTTCGTTCGTACAACAACGGCTTTGACAACGGATCCCTTCTTAACGGAAGCATCGACGCTACTTTCCTTAATATTCACCACGATTACGTCACCGATGTCCGCAGTCTTTTTACGCTGACCCAGACGGCGAATCATATGGGCCCGCTTGGCGCCTGTATTATCGGCAATTTGAAGTTCTGACCTAAGCTGAATCATTTTCCTTCTTCCTTACTCTTCTTCTTTTCCAGCCTTGGCGGCTTCAACTGCCTCAACCTCGGCATCCACGGTTTCCCCATACACTGGAGCTCTATCGATGACCTCAACTAAGCGCCAGCGCTTCATACGACTAATCGGCCTGGTCTCCATAATCGCGACACGGTCTCCTAATCGAGCATTATTCTCTTCATCGTGCACGTGAACAACCGTCTTACGATTGATCACCTTACGGTACCTAGGGTGCGGTCTCTTGTATCCATAAGTTACCTTTATGGACTTATCTCCCGAAATGGAGGTGACGATCCCAGTAAGTTCTTTTCTGCTGTTGCGAATAGTTTCCATAACGAAATTCTAGTTTCAGGCTGACGCCTTTTCAGCCATGACCTTCTCGTTTCTAATAGTTTCCATACGAGCAATATCTCGCCGGCGCTGGGTAAGTTCTGCAGTGTTCTCGACTTGCCCGGTTTGCTTACGCAATTTCAACTCGAGAAGCTGATCGCGCGTATCGCGAATCGTTTTCTCCAATTCCGGAATCGAAAGCTCTCTAATATCCTTGATTTTCATATACCTAGTCTCTGGCGATGATTAATCGATATTCTCGCGAACGATAAATCTGGTTTTGAAAGGCATTTTGCGGTCCGCTAAGCGCATCGCTTCTTTAGCAACCGACAACGGCACCCCTGCCAGTTCGAAAAGGATGTGCCCTGGCTTGATCACGGCGACGTAATGATCGACGGGCCCCTTGCCCTTACCCATACGCGTTTCCAATGGCTTTTTCGTGATCGGCTTATGTGGAAAAACGCGTATCCACAATTTTCCTTTACGCTTCATGTGACGCGTAATTGCTACACGAGCAGCTTCGATCTGATTTCCCTTGAAGTACCCACGTTCGAGCGTCTGGATTGCGTAGTCTCCGAAGGCAATCGTGTTGCCGCGACTTGCATTGCCGCGAACACGGCTTTTCATCGACTTTCGGTATTTGGTACGTGATGGAGTTAGCGCTGGCATGACTCAAATAATGAATTTATTGTTCTTCCTTTTTGAAGACCCAGCACTTGACGCCAATGATCCCGTATACGGTTCTGGCTTCGGATGTACCATAGTCTATATCTTCTCGCAGCGTATGCAAAGGAACACTACCCTGACGCTGAATTTCTGTTCGAGCGATGTCGGCTCCACCTAAACGCCCGCCTACTTGGACCTTGATTCCATCGGCTCCCAAGCTCATGGCGATTTGAACCGCCTTTTTCATAGCCCGACGAAAGGAAATACGCCGTTCTAGTTGGAGAGCAACATTGTCGGCGACAAGCTTCGCTTCCAGCTCAGGCTTTTTAACTTCCTGAATGTCCAGCAAGATCTCTCTGCCAGTCATTTTCGAAAGCTCTTCTTTGATCTTCTCAATTTCCTGGCCCTTTCGCCCGATGACAATTCCCGGTCGAGCGGTGTATATCTTGACACGCACGCGAGCAGTAGCTCGCTCAATAAAAATCTTAGGAACGGAAGCGAGCTTTAGCTTCTCCATCAATTTCTCGCGAATGATGTAGTCTTCGTGGAGCGTTTTCGCGAACTCGTTCTTAGGAGCGTACCAGCGTGATTGCCAGTTCCGGTTAACGGCTAGGCGAAAGCCTATTGGATGCGTTTTTTGACCCATATTGCTGAAATTCTATTGGTTGTCCGTAAGTATGATGCGGATATGCGACATCCGTTTTTTCCTTCTGGCGATACCGCCACGAGCTGCTGCCTTGAAGCGCTTCAAAACAGGCCCTTGCTCGACGACAGCCTTTTCTACCGTCAAACTGTCGGCCGATAGATCGTGATTGTTTTCCGCGTTGGCTATAGCCGATTCGAGAGTCTTGGATATTAAAGCAGCAGATTTGCGCGGCGTGAACTTGAGCAAATCCAGAGCGTCAGTCGCCGACTTGCCACGAATCACTCTGGCCACCTCATTTACTTTCTTAGGCGACATTCGAGCGTACTTAGTTAATGCGTGTACTTCCATTTGCTATCGTCTCCAAGTGGACTATTTGCTGCCTCCGTGGGCTTTAAACATGCGCGATTGCGAAAATTCGCCGAGCTTGTGGCCGACCATATTTTCCGTCACATAAACTGGAACGAAAGTCTTCCCGTTATGGACGCTGAAATTCAACCCCACGAATTCTGGGGTGATAGTTGACCGACGAGACCAAGTTTGAATCGGTTTACGGTCGTTCGCGTCCTGCGCCTTCTCCACTTTGGTCATCAAGTGTGGATCGACAAAGAAACCTTTTTTAATTGAGCGAGACATGATCTAAGTTCTTTTCCGTGGTTTAGCGCTTCTTCATTTTGCGTCCATTACGTCGGACTAGGATAAGGCTGTTGCTCTCCTTCGATTTTCTCCGCGTCGGGAAACCCTTGGCCAATTGACTCCAGGGCGACATAAGCATTTGGCGACCGCCGCCGCCTTTGCTCTTGGCTTCACCACCACCATTGGGGTGGTCGATCGGATTCATGACAACACCACGGACCCTGGGACGCTTACCCTTCCAGCGATTTCTACCAGCTTTGCCGATAACCACATTTCCATGCTCAGAGTTGCTGGAAATTCCAATCGTCGCCATACACTTTCGGCTAACAAGACGCACTTCACCGGAAGGGAGTCGTAGCTGGGCGTGATCGCCTTCGATATTCACTAGTTCCAATGAGTTTCCAGCGGAACGAGCCAATTGAGCTCCTTTGCCAGGAAGCAATTCCACTGCATGCAAACGCGAGGCAGGAGGAATGTGCTCCAGGGGCATCGCATTTCCAGGATTGAAATCGATAGCGTTTTGGGACGACAATACCTTGTCGCCTACCTTTAATCCTTCTGGAGCAATAATGTAGCGCTTTTCTCCATCAGCGTACGCTAGCAAGGCAATGTAGGCTGAACGGCCTGGGTCGTATTCAATCGCTTGAACTTTGGCCGGAATATCGAATTTGTTGCGCTTGAAATCGACGATGCGGAGCAAACGCTTGTGCCCACCTCCCCGTCTCCGAGAAGTGAGTCTTCCATAGCAATTGCGCCCCGCGGACTTGCTGTAGGATTTCGTAAGCTTCTTTTCAGGACGCTTCTGGGTTATCTCCCTCTTTTGAAGCTCAGCGAATCGCTGAGTCGGGGTGATCGGTCTAAATTTTACGATAGCCATTTTTGTATCCTGTTCGTTTATACGACTTCAATCGTGTCGCCAGTCTTCAAGGTGACGACCGCTTTTTTGTAGTCTGACTTGTAATTCGATTTTCCCGTCTTCCGGTTGCGAGTGGGCTTCCCCTTCTGATTGATGATATTCACCCGCGTTACCGACACATCGAATACCTTCTCAATCGCCGACTTAATAGCGTACTTATTGGCATCCTTGAATACATCAAAGGTGTATTGGCCAATTTCGGCCGATTGCAGGTTCGACTTTTCGGTAAGTCGAAGGGATTTCAGAATTCTATCCGCTTGAATCATTTGGTCTCTCCTTTCGTGCGATTCACCAGCTCTTCCATTGCTTGCCGCGTCACGATTATCTTTTGGAAATCCGCCAAATCGGAAACGCTAACGACTGATGCTTCTTCTAAAACAACGCCACGTAGATTCCTCAGAGCTCTCAAGGACGTCTCGCTAAACGATTTGTCAACAACTAGCGTGTTTCCTTCCGAAGAGATTCCCCTAACGATTTCACAAGCGACCTTGGTTTTGGCAGGAGCTATATCGAGCGCTTCAATTACCACGAGCGAACCGTCATTAACCCGCTCATACAAAGCGCGGTTATATGCGAGTTGCCTTACCTTACGATTGATTTTCTTAGAATACTCGCGGGGCTTGGGACCGAAGACTACTCCGCCCCCTACCCAAATAGGTGAACGGCTGCTTCCTGCTCGAGCTCTACCCGTTCCCTTTTGCCGCCAAGGCTTCTTACCGCCCCCACGAACTTCTCCACGAGTCTTGGTGTTCGCGCTACCCTGCCGGATGTTCGCCGCTTGAGCGACAATCACTTCCTTCACGGCTTGCAGACCTTTTCCATCTTCAAATTCAGGAATGTCGAACTCGCTGTCGCCACTTTCCTTGCCGTCGTTACTAAAGGTTTTTACTTTCATCTTCGGTCGTCGTTCCTGGCTTCTACTTGCTCTTGATAGCGGTACGCACCAGAACGGTTTCCCCGTTCGGTCCAGGAATGCCCCCTTTTACGAGGATTAGATTCTTTTCCGCGTCGATCTTCATGATCTTCAAATTCTGAACGGTTCGCTGAACTCCACCCATGCGTCCAGGCATCTTCTGGTTCTTGAATACATGACCGGGCCATTGGCAGAGTCCGATCGAGCCAATCCGACGATGGAACATGGATCCGTGAGATGCAGGACCGCCCTTTACATTGAAGCGCTTAACAACCCCTTGGAATCCTCTTCCCTTCGTCTTGCCGATGATGTCTATCTTCTGGCCTTCCTCGAACTTGGATACGTCGAGCACATCGCCTGACTTGTATTCCGATTCCCCATCGCAACGCACTTCGCGAATCGTCCTTGGAGTAGCGACCCCATTGCTCTTGGCATGATTGCGTTCCGCTTTGCTCGCCCGCTTATCCTTCTTGGACCCAAAGCCAATCTGGATGGCATTGTATCCATCTTTCTCGATCGTTTTGACCTGCAAAACAGGACAAGGGCCTGCCTCGATCACCGTGACCGGCACTTGCACCGTGCCGTCATAGATCTGAGTCATGCCCAATTTTTTGCCTAAAATAGTGTGTTTCATAATTCTAAGAGGTAGGTGGAGCATTCACTCCGTTTGCTAGACCCACATTAGCAGCCAACCTGGTGGCTTGGTTTGATCTGTATAATTGAAGTAGTTTCTAAACGTTAATGGTAATATCCACTCCGGACGGTAGATTGAGCTTCTTGAGCTCATCAACCGTCTGCGCGGTTGGCTCTATAATATCCAGCAAGCGCTTGTGCATTCTGATTTCGAATTGCTCCATGGACTTCTTATCCACGTGAGGCGACTTATTCACCGTGACCTTCTCGATACGAGTCGGTAGCGGCACGGGCCCTGAAACTCGAGCGCCCGAACGCTTCGCGGTGTCTACAATGTCGGAGGCTGACTGATCGATAACTCGATAATCAAATCCTTGAAGCCTAATGCGTATTTTCTGTCCAGTCATGGAATTTTGAATATAAAATGCTTACTAGTTGGACGCGCTTTCAGTCAGTCTCGATAGAACTGAAGGCGGTACCTGTTCAAATCTAGAGGGTTCCATCGAATAGCTGGCCCTTCCTTTCGAAAGCGAGCGAACGTCCGTCGCGTAGCCAAACATTGTCTCTAGGGGAACCGAGGCGGTTATTGTAGCTAAATCGCCTTTCGACTCCATGTTTTGGATATGGCCACGCCGGCGATTCAAGTCTCCGATTATATCACCTTGAAACTCCTCGGGAGTTGTAACCTCCACCTTCATGATCGGCTCAAGCAATATCGGCCCCGCGTTCTTCATCGCTTCTTTGAAAGCGAATATCCCTGCCATTTTAAAAGCCATCTCGGAGGAATCCACATCGTGGAAAGATCCATCAACGATTCGGGCTTTCCAATCCACAACGGGATAGCCCGCTACCGTGCCATTGTTTGAAGCTTCCCTTATCCCATCTTCGGTCGGCTTGATAAACTCCCGCGGGATAACGCCCCCAACAATCTCGTTTAGAACCTCTGCACCTTCGCCGGTTTCCTTTGCCTCCAGCTTGATCACAGCGTGACCGTACTGGCCTCGTCCCCCAGATTGCCGGATGAATTTGCCTTCGCCTTCTGCCGGAGTCGTGATCGTTTCCCGATAGGCGATCTGCGGCTTGCCGGATTGAGCCTCGACTTTGAACTCGCGGAAAAGACGGTCGCGAATGATTTCCAAATGAAGCTCACCCATCCCGGAAATGATTGTCTGACCCGTTTCCTCGTCGGTTTTTACTACAAACGTCGGATCCTCCTCCGCCAATCTACCAAGACCTATGGAAAGCTTCTCCTGATCCGCGCTCGTCGCTGGCTCTATGGACATCGATATGACGGGGTCCGGAAATGACGGGGGCTCCAGGGCAATATCCAGATTCTTAACGCTAAGCGTATCACCCGTATGCACGTTCTTGATACCGATAGCTGCGCAAATATCGCCCGAACGAACGACATCGACATCCTCTCGGCTATCCGCCTTCATGATCAGGAGACGACTAACGCGTTCGGATTTCCCCGTCCGCGGGTTCATCAGCATGTCGCCCTTTTTGATGGTGCCACTGTATACCCGGATAAAAACAAGCTTTCCTACAAAGGGGTCGCTCCAGAGCTTGAAGGCGAGAGCCGTCGCCTCGCCATCGTCATCCGGCTCCATGGAAACGGATTGCCCATTGCTGTCATGGCCCTGCACAGGAGGCATGTCGAGCGGGCTGGGGAGATAGTTGACGACTGCATCCAGTAAATTCTGCACGCCCTTGTTCTTGAAAGCCGATCCAGGAATCACGCCTACGAATTCTCGCGACAAGGTCGCTTTACGAATTGCCAGAACGAGCTCGTCTTCAGCGATCTCTTCGCCATTCAAATACTTTTCAGCTAGGGCGTCATCGAAATCCGCGACCGCTTCAATTAGGGATTCGCGCATCGCATCCACCTCCGGCTGCATATCCCCGGGTATCTCGCAATCGATTACGCTGACTCCCAACTTATCTGATTCGTCGAATTTGAAAGCCTTAAGCCCTACGAGATCAATCAGTCCACTAAAATGTTCTTCGGAGTCGATATTGAGAAACAATGGATGAGCGTTGGCTCCCAACTTCGATCGCATGTCCTCGATAGCTCCGAGGAAATTGGCTCCCACGCGGTCCATCTTATTAATGAACGCTATGCGAGGCACATGGTACTTATCCGCCTGACGCCAAACGGTCTCAGACTGGGGCTGCACACCTGCCACCGCGCAGAAAACTGCTACGGCGCCGTCCAGTACCCGAAGCGATCGCTCCACCTCCGCCGTGAAATCCACGTGGCCCGGGGTGTCAATTATATTGATTTGGTGATCTATGCTCTCAAAAGGCCCCGATCGACCAGTCCATTTGCAGGAGATCGCGGCTGAGGTGATGGTAATACCGCGCTCACGCTCCTGCTCCATAAAATCCGTGACCGCATTGCCGTCGTGAACTTCGCCAATCTTATGGACTAC
>Ga0208624_1000188_pt1 | contig 32254 bp, 31 predicted proteins | sample Knorr_S23_td_DCM_FD_185607 | JGI IMG/M metagenome (GOLD analysis project Ga0208624, IMG submission 185607) | Marine microbial communities from Southern Atlantic Ocean transect - Knorr_S23_td_DCM_ad_71m_LV_A (SPAdes) (version 2) | ecosystem: Environmental > Aquatic > Marine > Oceanic | place... | reverse complement strand
GTATCAGCAGTACCAGATAAAACATGACCTGTAATATATTTTATTCTGTCTCGTTTTTGCGCCCAGCTTAAATAGACTCTTTTTAACATTTTAGCATATCCATTGGACTTATATTTTTCCATTATAACAAAAGCATAAGTATACAAAGTGTTGTGCTTACCATAATTTTCATCATTCAATGCCCAAGTCTCCATGGTAAGTTCTTCTAAAGGGATTCCAATAATGTATCCAATAATTTCGTTTTGATACCTTGCAATAAAAGGAAGAGATTTTTCAGTATTAAAGTATTTTTCAATAGAAGCTTTTGTGAAGACTGCTTGTTTCCCGTATTCTTTAGCAAGGTGTAATGATATTTCAATAAGTTTTGGATAATCGGCTTTACCAATCTTCTCAATTTTTTCTATTTGGAAAACATTTGTTGAAGCAATAATTCGAGTTTCTGATTGTCCAGTAGATGATTCCATATTCTAATATTAAAAATTTTTAATTCTAGTATGAAGCCATTTGTTTGCTATGATAGAATATCTTAAATTTCTTCGTGCTTTCATTCATCGATAAACTAAAAACCAATATTTCTGATAAAAATTCAAATCTTTGTGTTGGAATTGATATTGATAAAAAATATTTCAATGATAATGTATCCATAGATGAAATGATGGATTATTCAATGATGATTGTAGATGCTACTAACGATCTTGCAGCAGCATACAAACCAAACCTTGCTTTTTTTGAAGAATGGGGTTCAAAAGGTTATTATTGGCTCGAAAATTTAATGAAACATATTGGAAATGAACATGTTGTTATAGCCGATGCAAAAAGAGGGGATATAGGAAACACCGGCTTACATTATGCTAATGCATTTTTTAATCATTTGAATTGCGATGCTATAACAGTAAGTCCTTATATGGGAGAAGAATCAATTGAACCATTTATTTCAAATCCATCTAAGGGTGCTTATGTATTATGTAGAACATCAAATAAATCTTCAACGTTTATTCAAGAAGATATTTTTTCAAAAGTGATTTCTTTATGTGAAGCATTAAATAATCAGCAAAATATTGGTCTTGTAGTAGGGGCAACTAACGATGATGCATTAATGAAAGTTAGAAATTCAACAGATTTACCTTTTTTAATTCCTGGGATTGGAGCACAAGGAGGAGATTTGCAAAGCGTTCTTAAAATTAATGAAAAAAATATGGATACTACCTTAATAAATGTATCTAGAGGAATTATTTTCCATGGAAATAAAGATTACGATTCAATTCGTAATTCTGCTAAACAGTATTTAAATCAACTAAGAGGATTAAATGAATAAAGATTTCATAAAAATTTTTGAAGAAACCCAAGCACTTATGCATGGCCACTTTATTTTATCATCTGGTCTTCATAGTGACACATATTTCCAATGTGCAAAAGTTTTACAGTATCCAAAGTATCTGTCTATGTTTGGTGAAATATTATCAAATCACTTTTCTCATCTAGATATTGACAAAGTTATTTCTCCTGCAATTGGTGGGATTGTTTTAGGTACGGAAGTTGGAAGGCAATTAAATAAAAAGACAATATTTTCTGAACGATATGAAGGAAAGATGAAATTAAGAAGAGGATTTAAAGTCAATGAAAATGAGAAAATTCTAATTATTGAAGATGTACTTAGTACTGGTGGTTCAATAAAAGAAGTTGTAGATCTTATTAATCAATATAAAGGCAACGTGGTTGGAGTTGGAGTGATTGTTGATAGAAGCCTATCTCCAGTATTCATTCATGATAATTTCTTTTCTATTACTTCCCAAAAAGCTAAAATTTTTGAAAAAGATAATATTCCAATTGAACTTCAGGGAATACCAGCTATAAAACCTGGAAGTAATGTATAAGGGTTTAAAAATAGGACTAGCATTAGGTGGTGGTGGAGCAAGAGGTGCATGCCATATTGGAGTATTGAAAGTGCTTGAAGCAAATGGTATTGTTCCTGATATCGTTGCAGGAACAAGCGCTGGTTCAATGGTTGGTGCAATGTATGCATCTTACCATAACGCAAAAATGGTAGAAAAAAGATATCTTGAAAGAGTTGAAAGTGAAAATTTTAATGATTTGGGATTTAGATATATTGCAAACTCAGAAGAAGATGAATCTATTTTTTCACAAGTTTTTAAGCAAATTAAAAATCAATATGTTTTAATGGTTAGTTCAAATAGAAAATCTATTATCAAAAATGAAAGAATTAAAAAAGCTGCAGAATTACTTTTTGACGCTAAACAATTTAGTGACTTAAAAATTCCATTAATTGTTTCAGCAACTGATTTAATTTCTGGAAATTCGATAATTTACAAGTCAGGAAGTCTAATAGATGCAATTGTACAAAGTTCGTCAATTCCAGGATTTGTAGAGCCAACATATAAAGATAATAGAATGATGGTTGATGGTAATGTAGCATTGCCAACACCTGTAACTCCTCTTAAAAATGAATGTGACTTCATAATCGCGATAAATATTACTAGAGGTATGGAAGATCAACCTGAACCATCAAATATAGTGGAAATATATTCAAGAGTTAGAGACGTATCGGTTGCTCACTTAAACTCTTATTTGCTCAATGAAGCAGATTTTGTAATAAAACCAAAACATGATAACTTGCATTGGTCAGCATTTGATAAAACAGATAAATTTATTGAAGCTGGTGAATCTGCTGCAGAAAATGCTATTAATAATCTACTTGAAGAACTTGAAAATGTTATAAATACACCCAAAGAAACAAAAAAAGAAACTTTTTGGACAAGAATTAAGAAAAGATTATTTTCATAGCCCAATATGAAAAAGTTTTTTTTAACATTATCATTTTTAAATATTCTTTGGGCTCAGTTTAGCGACCCAGCCCAATTTACTGTAAGCATTGATGACGTGAATCAAGGTGAAGTTGCGATTATTGATGTAAACGCTGAACTTGATTTTACGTGGAGAATTTATGCGGTATATGATGTACCCGAAGGTCCATCCTCAACAAAATTTATAATAGAATCAGACATTGTTAATAAGTCTGGAAGAATTATTGAGCCAGAGCCAATAGAGAAATTTGATGAAGGCTTTGGGAATATTACTAAATATCATGAAGGTACTCCTAAATTTAGTATTCCATTAGAATTAAAAGATGATTTGCCCAATGGTATTTACAATGTAGATGTAATTATCGATTATCAGGTTTGCAATAATAGTTTATGTTATCCGCCTAACCAAATTACTAAAACAGCAACCTTTAGTATTAAATCAGGTCCTATAAGATCCGATTTCGTTTTTGAAAATTTTGATTTTGATAAAGAATCGATTCTAGCAATTGCAGATAATAATATCAGTTCGTTTCTTATTCTTGCTATGAGTATGGGTTTTCTTGCTCTTTTAACTCCGTGTGTTTTTCCTATGATTCCAATTACCATTTCATTTTTTATGCATAGAAGTGAGAATACTAATTCCTCTCCAGTAAAAAGTGCTACTGTTTATATGTTAGGCATTGTTTTAACATTTACTTTTTTAGGAATGATGTTAGCAATTTTATTAGGTGCATCTGGTGCAAATCAGCTTGCTGCAAATCCAATAGTAAATATGTTCATAGCGTTTTTATTCATTTATTTTGCAATGTCTTTATTTGGATTTTATGAAATAGAAATACCAGAATCATTACGAAGGCTCTCACTACAAAAAGAAAATTCCGAAGGTTATGTTGGTATTTTATTTATGGCTTTAACTTTTACTTTAACTTCATTTACATGTACTGTTCAATTTATGGGATTGATATTGGTTGCCGCTTCACAAGGGGAATGGTTTTGGCCAATAATTGGGATGTTAATTTTTAGTTTAGCGTTTGCTTCACCATTTTTCTTTTTAGCTCTCTTTCCACATTATTTAACAAAATTACCACAGTCTGGTGGATGGCTAAATTCTGTAAAAGTAGTAATGGGTTTCTTAGAACTTGCAGCTGCTTTCAAATTTATTAGCAACACTGACTTGGTTTGGAATTGGAATATTTTTACATATGAAGTTGTTTTATATTTGTGGGCATTGATAATGCTGTTAACCGGATTGTATATTTTTGGATTAATTAAGTTTAAAAATGATTCGCCAGTTACTTTTTCAATTCAAAGATCATTATTTGCTCTTTCTTTCATATTATTTGGAACTTATTTAGCAGCTGGAAATCATGGTTTCGATATTAATGGTAATATTAAATCTTACTTGCCACCTAAAAAATATCAGTCCAATCTTGTTTGGAACAATAATTTAGATGATGCATTTATTATTGCTAAAGAGCAGAATAAAAATATCTTTATTGATTTTACAGGTGTTACATGTACAAATTGTAGATGGATGGAAACAAATATTTTTAGTATTAACTCTGTTGAAGAACTAATGTCTGAATATGTTCTTGTAAGCTTATATACAGATGCTGGAGAAGGATACTTAGAAAAAAGAGAGTATCAAATCAATAGATTCGAAACTGCTGCTTTGCCATATTATGTAATTTTAGATAATAATGATAAAGTGTTGTCAGAGTTTCCTGGTCTTACAAGAAACGTTGAAGAGTTTAAGGACTTTTTAAAAACAGGATTAAATAATTAAGGAACTTTATGATGATTAAATCATTTCAGATAAATATGATGAAAAAACTAACATTTATTTTATTATTTGTTTCAACTTCATTTGCTCAATCAAAAGGATATGAATTTTTTAATTCTTTTGCTGATATTGCAGAGGAAGTAAACGAGTCAGTAGTGACCATCACTACAACAAATACCGTTCAATTGGACAGAGATGTTCAAAACTTTTATAGATACTGGGGTAGAGAGATTCCAGATGAGTATGAAAGTAAATCGCTTGGTTCAGGTGTTATTGTCGATGATGAAAATGCATATATAGTCACTAATCATCATGTTATTTTTGATGAAAGATCTCAAAAACCTGTTGAAGAAATTAAAGTCCAATTACTTGATAAACGTATTTTTGAGGCTACTGTTATTGGATTAGATAAAGCTACCGATTTAGCTGTACTTCAAATTGAAGCAGATGATATTAAAGCTGTTGATTTAGGAGATTCTGAAGCAGTAAGAGTAGGAGAATGGGTAATAGCTATTGGAAGCCCTTTTTCTGCATCATTGAGTCATACTGTTACTGCTGGAATTGTTAGTGCATTAGGTAGAAATGATGTAATGAATAACTTAAATACTTATCAAAACTTTATTCAAACAGATGCAGCGATAAATCCTGGAAATAGTGGAGGGGCTCTCTTAAATATGAATGGTGAGTTAATTGGTATTAATGCTGCTATTGCTTCAGGTGGTGGAAGAGCTAATGCAGGTATTGGCTTTGCAATTCCTTCAACGATGGTTAAAAAAGTAATGAATGATCTTATTACTAAAGGATATGTTGTTAGATCTTTCTTAGGTATTTACATGCAAGATATAAATGAAGATTTATATGAGACATTGGAACTTCAAACTCGAAATGGAGCTATTGTAAGTGATATTGTTGAAGGCAGTCCAGCTTCAAAATCTGATCTAGTAGAGGGAGATGTGATTGTTTCTTTCGAAGGAAAAGAAATCAGTAATGGTTCTGAACTTAAAAACCTTGTATCCAGTACTGATCCAGGTTCAAGAGTGAAGCTTGGTATTTACAGAGATAATAAAAAGAAAAATATATATGTTACGCTTGAAGAAAGAGAAGATATGGTAGCTGCTACTACAAACGTAAATTATGAATTCGGATTATTGCTTGAAAATCCGAGTGAAGATTTAATTGATAAATATAAATTAAATGAGAAAAATCCTTCAAATATTCAAGGAGTAATTGTTACTGGAGTTGAAGATAATAGTCCAGCAGAAGAAGCAGGGCTTCAAGAAGGAGATATTATCACACGTGTTGGACGTAAAAAGATTTACAGTACAAAAGATTTTCTTTCTGAAATGTCAAAGTTTGATGATGAATCAAAAGTACTATTTCTTGTCAAACGTGGTTCTTCATCAAGATTTATTACTATCACAAGATAATTTCTATACAATTGCAATAATTCCCCATTTCTTATAAGTTCATAGTTAATTATGAGCATAAAGAAAGAAAATCCAAAAGTTGATTTTGTTAAAAATGAACATGAAATACTCGATTATTGGTCCAAAAATAAAACTTTTGAAAAACTAGTCGAAAAAAACTCCAACGGTCCAAAATGGAGCTTTCTTGATGGGCCTATCACAGCAAATAATCCTATGGGCGTTCATCATGCTTGGGGAAGAACGTTGAAAGATCTTTATCAAAGATATAAATCAATGAATGGACACCAATTGAGATATCAAAATGGTTTCGACTGCCAAGGTCTTTGGGTAGAAATTGAAGTGGAAAAAGAACTTGGGATTAAATCAAAGAAAGAAGTTGAAGATCTAGGCATAGAGAAGTTTGTAAATCTTTGTAAAGAGCGCGTTGAGAAATTTTCTGAAGTACAAAAGAATCAATCTATTAGACTAGGATATTGGATGGATTGGGATAATTCTTATTTCACCATGTCGGAAGAAAACAACTATGCGATTTGGGCTTTTTTAAAAAAATTACATGAAGATGGAAAAATCTATAGAGGAACAGATGTAGTTCCTTGGTCTGGTAGATCTGGTACTTCCTATTCACAGATGGAGATTATTGAGGGAAGAAAGTTGACTGTGCATAAAGGTGTTTTTGTAAAGTTTCCTTTAAAAGATAAAGAAAATGAAAATATTTTAATTTGGACAACGACCCCTTGGACTCTTTCATCTAATATTGCTGTTGCGGTAAACAAAAAAATAAATTACGCAAAAATAAAGGCACAAGATGGATCAATATATTTTGTAGCTGAGACAAATTTAAAATATCAAAGATTAAATAAAGAATTTGCTGAAAAGAAAAATTGGGTAGATGGTGTTCCAAAACTAAAAACATTAGATCAAATTTTCAAAGAACGTGGCGGATATGAAATCATAGAAGTCATTAAAGGTGAAAAATTAATTGGTTTAACATATCAAGGACCATTTGATCATTTAGAGCCTCAAAACTCTAAAGGGGGTTATCCAATTCATGATACAAGCAACTTACAAGATAAATCAGCCATAGATTGCCATATCATTATTGACGGTGGAAAAGATTCTGAAGGTAACGATATGGTTGTTGAGGGTGAAGGGACAGGGTTTGTTCACATGGCTGGTGGATGTGGTGCTATCGATAATAAAATATGTAAAAAAGAAGGTTTTGTTGAAATTTCACCAATTGATAATCAAGCAAATTTTATTCAGGGTTTTGATTTTATGTCCGGTTTAAGTGTTACAGATCCTGAAACTGCTCAAAAAATTATTTCCAATTTAAAAGAAAGAGATCTTCTTCTATATGTTGAAGATTATCCTCATATATACCCACACTGTTGGAGATCTGGAGACGAATTAGTATTTAAGCAGGTTGACGAATGGTATATCAATATGGATTGGAGAAATAAAATTAAATCTGTTGTAGATGAAATTAATTGGATTCCAAATTGGGGAAGAGATAGAGAGCATGATTGGTTAGACAATATGGGAGATTGGATGATTTCAAAGAAGAGATTCTGGGGATTAGCCTTACCGATTTGGACTTTTGAGGATGGAACATTTCATATTGTTGGTTCTAAAGAAGAGCTTAAGGAATTAGCTGTTGAGGGATGGGAAAAATTTGATGGAAATACTCCACATAGACCTTGGGTTGACTATGTTAAAATTAAACATCCTAAATCTGGACTTATTGGAACTAGAATTGAAGATGTAGGAAATCCTTGGCTAGATGCTGGAATTGTACCTTTTTCTACAATGAAGTATTTTGAAGATAAAAGCTATTGGGAGGAATGGTTTCCAGCTGATTTTATTACAGAATGTTTTCCTGGACAGTTTAGAAACTGGTTTTACTCATTATTAGCAATGTCATCTTTCTTAGAAGGCAAAGCACCGTTTAAAACGTTACTCGGACATGCGTTAGTAAAGGACGAAAAAGGTGATGAAATGCATAAATCAGCTGGTAATGCCATCTGGTTTGATGATGCAGCTGAAAAGATGGGTGTTGATGTAATGAGATGGATGTATTCGAAACAAAATGTAGAAAATAACTTACTTTTTGGATATGATAAAGCTGACGAAGTCAGAAAAAAGTTGATTAGTCTATGGAATATTTATTCGTTTTTCTGTACCTATGCAAGTCTTGATAAGTTTTCTCCACATTCACAAAAAATAAATCCTAAAGATTTAACTTTATTAGATAATTGGATTATTTCTAAATCACAGCAATTAAATGCTAGCGCAAAATTAAATTATGAAAATTTTGAAGTAGATAAGCTATTAAAAAATGTAGAAACCTTCTTAGATGATTTATCAAATTGGTATATAAGAAGAAATAGAAGAAGATTTTGGAAAAGTGAGAATGATTCAGACAAATATATAGCTTATCAGACTCTTTATGATGTGATTTTGGATTTAATTAAAGTCTTATCGCCTGTTCTACCGTTTGTAACAGAAAGAATGTATTTGAATATAACTTCTGCCGATAAAAATGAGAACAAAGACAGCATCCACTTATCAGATTTTCCTAAAAGCGATAATGGTAAAATCAATCATGAATTAATTGAGAAAGTTGACTCATTAAAAAAAGTAATTGAGTCTGGAAGAGCAGTAAGAAAAAAAGCTAATATAAAAGTTAGACAACCGCTCCAAAGCTTAAGAGTTTTGCTTAATAATGATGAAATAACTTCATTTATTAAAGATCAAGAAAAAACAATTTTAGATGAGTTAAATATTAAAGAAGTTCTATTTTCAGATGAAATCAAAGAGTTTGGAACTTTGACTTTGAAACCAAATTTCAAAAATATGAAAATGAAGTATGGAGATGAAATGCAGGATGCTATGAAGTCAATTGGTAATTTTGATCCTGTAAAAGTCACAAAAAATGTATTGAATGGATTGGCAATTCCTGAAAATGAACATGAATTGACAAAAGATGATCTGATCATAGATTTAAAAGCAAATGAAGGAAGCGAATCATTCTTAGGAAATGATTTAATTGTATCGTTAGATACAACTATAAGCGATTCTTTAAGATTAGAAGGAGTTTTAAGAGATTTAATAAGGCAAATACAGTTAATGAGAAAAGAAGCAAATTTTGAGATAGATGACAGAATTATTATCTCTGCTAATTTTTCTAATGAGCTAAAAGATATAATTGAAGAAAATAAAGAATATTTTATGAACGAAGTATTGTGTACAGATATTGTAGCAAATTTGCAAAATTTTGACTATAATTCTTCCTTCAAGTATGAAAATAATGAAATTGAAATTTATTTAAAAAAACTATAAGAGAAAAAATTGGCTAAGAAAAAAACAAGATATACGAAAGCTGAATTAAAAAAGTTTGAAGCAAATATTTTAAAGAAAATAGCTGAGGTTAATGAAAGTATTGAAGGTGTACGTTCAACCACAAAACCTACAAATTCAGTTTTTATTCAAGATAGGTCTGAAGATTTTAATGAAGGAACCGAAGCTCATGAAGTCGAAAAGAATTTCCTTCTAATGTCTCGTGAGTCAGACTATTTAGTTAATCTGCAAAAAGCACTTCAAAGAATTAAAGATGGTACTTACGGAATTTGTGAAGTATCTGGTGAATTAATATCAGAAGAAAGATTAATGGAAGTTCCTAATGCCACAAAAAGTGTTATTAATAAAGAAAGAAAAAAACTAAATCTTATATAATGAAGTATCTATCATTTTTGATCGTTGTTCTTGATCAACTTTCAAAATTTATTGTACATAATACAATGAATCTTTATGATTCCTTTTCTGTAATACCTTATTTACTCAATTTTACTTATATCCGTAATGAGGGTATTGCTTTTGGGATTTATTTTGAAGGAGCAGAATTACTATTTATCATCTTGCCAATTATCATAACAATATATCTTTTTTATTTATTAAACAATGATGATTTTCAAGATAAGTATTCTCAAATAGCCCTTTATCTAATTATTGCCGGCGCTATTGGAAATATCATCGATAGAATTTTCAGAGGTTATGTTGTTGATTTTATTGATTTTCACCTAAATGGAATGCATTGGTATGTATTTAATGTTGCTGATTCCTCAGTCACAATAGGATTGATATTTTTATTGTATAGCTCTATACTTGTAAATAAATAATATTATGACAATATCTGTTTCATCATCAGATGAATTAATACGTTTAGATGCTTTTTTATCTTCAAGATTAATTCAATTTTCACGAAGTAAAATTCAAAAACTTATTTCTGAGGGAAGCATCACTGTTAATGATAAAACTGCTAAAAAAAATCTCAAACTTTCCTATGGAGATATCATAAAAGTTGATTCATCGAAATTTGATTCTCTTGAGATACCTAAGCTTAAAAAATGGGATTATCCATTGGAAGTTATTTATGAGGATGATGATTTTGCTATCATTAATAAACCATTTGGAGTCATTTCACATCCGACTTCAAATAATAAAGATCAGACATTAGTTAATATTCTTTTAAATCAGTTTGAAGATAAGTTATCAAGTCATCCCGATCCATTAAGGCCAGGAATTGTACATAGACTCGATAAAGATACAACTGGAGTAATGATAATACCTTTTAATGAATATGCTCATTGGAAAATAGCTGATCAGTTTAAAAATAGAACAATACAAAAAGAGTACATTGCCTTAACGTGGGGCGAATGGGCAGATGACAAAGGTATTATTGAAAATAAGTTATCACGTAGCAAAAAGAATCCTTTAAAATATCAATCTTCAATGGAAGGAAGGGTAGCTACATCAAAATTTAAGTTAATTAACAAGGGTAAATACTTTTCAGCAATTAATTTTTTTCCTAAAACTGGAAGAACACACCAAATAAGAATTCACTGTAGTGAAAAAGGTTATCCAATTATAGGTGATGAACTTTATGGTGGAGGCTGGAAAAAATTAAATGAATATCTTCCGGAGGTAAGAAAAAGAATAAATAATAACATTAGTATTCAAAATGGACATTATCTTCATGCCTCAAGTATATCTTTCTTACACCCAAAGAAAGAAGAAAAAATACTTTTTAAAGCTCAACCACCTAAAGAATTTAGCAACCTATTCAAAATGATTAAAAATGAAGAAATTTGATATAGTTAAAAAAGAGTTTTTAGACTTTCTCGAATTTGATAAAGGATATTCCGAAAGAACCATTGAAAATTATGATAGGGATATATCAAAATTTGAAGTATATGTCACAGAATTTTCTATCAATTATAAGAAATTGTCTAAAGAAAATATTTTTGATTTTCACTCTGATTTAAGTGCAACTATAGGACCTAGATCTTTTTCTAGGATCCTTTCTTCTCTACGTACATTTTATAAATATTTATTTTCACAAAACTTAATAAACGATATAGTGTTAAATAGTGTTCAAACATATCCTTCACCAAAATTCAAAAAATCTATACCCTCATTTTTATCACAAGAAAAAATTCATGATGTTTTAAATAAAATTGATGAATCAAAAAAAGATAATTTTTTAAAAATTAGAGATAAGGCTATAATAATGCTTTTTTTCACATCAGGATTAAGACTCGAAGAAATGACAAGCTTAAATCTGAAAGATATTGATTTAGATAATAATTCAGTAAAAGTGTTAGGTAAAGGAGGTAAAGAAAGATTTTCAAATTTTGACAATTTTACTAAAAAATTGATTGTTAAATATTTAGAAAAAATTGGAAAATATCCTTTGTCAAAATCAATCATTGATAATAACTTGTTCGTCGACAAAGATAATAAATCTTTAACAAGAAACAATATTCAATACATAGTGACAAATAACTTAAAAGGATTATCATTGAGCGCATTTGGTCCTCATACTTTGAGGCACTCGTTTGCAACTCATTTACTGAATAAAGGAGTCGGTATTAGCGCAATTCAATCATTACTTGGACATTCAAAGCTTTCATCAACACAAATTTATACTCATGTTAGTATTGAGAAACTTCAAGATACAATTGATAAGGCGCACCCAAGAGGTAAGAAATGATTAAAAACCAAAATTTCAAACGAAATTCTCACATTGACGATTTGATAAAAGATGCCGTTGATAATAATGAAGGCGTGATTGGTCTTAACGGTGCCTTAATGGTGGATACGGGGGAATTTTCAGGAAGAATTCCTAATGACAAGTTTATTGTAGACGAAAGCTCTTCAACCGAAAAAATCTGGTGGGGAGAAGTTAATCAAAAGTTATCAGAAGAAAATTTTGACTATCTTTTGAATAAGGTATTAGATACTTATGAAAATTTACCTTCAAGTTATTACGTTTTTGATGGATTTGCTGGTGATGATAAAGACAATTCACTAAATGTTAGAATGATTACAAAAAAAGCCTGGCAGTCATTATTTGTAAATAACATGTTTATTCGTCCGACAAAAGAAGATTTGAATGATTTTCGACCTGATTTTACAATAATCAACGCCTATGATGTAAAAGAAGAAAATTGGAAAGATTATGGACTAAATTCAGAAAATTTCATTGTATTTAATATTGAGAAAAAGATTGCAATCATTGGAGGTACAGAATATGCCGGAGAAATGAAGAAAGGAATTTTTTCAATGATGCATTATTATTTGCCAATGAAAAATGTTCTTTCTATGCATTGTTCTGCAAATGTATCTGCAACTCAAGATCAGTCAACTGTATTTTTTGGTCTTTCAGGTACAGGAAAAACAACACTTAGTACCAATGCAAATCGACCTTTAATTGGTGATGATGAACATGGATGGTCTGATAATGGTATATTTAATTTTGAAGGTGGATGTTATGCAAAAGCAATTAATCTTGATAAAGATAAAGAGCCAGAAATTTATAATGCAATAAAGCACGGAACACTACTAGAAAATGTTGTTTATGATATAGAAACTAAAGAAGTTGATTTCGATGATAACACCAAGAGTGAAAATTCTAGAATTTGCTATCCAATTAACTTTGTAGAAAACTCACTAGGTTCTAAAGGTTTAAAAAGTGCTGGACCACACCCAAATTCAATTATATTTCTTACTTGTGATGCATATGGTATAATGCCACCACTAGCTAAGATGACAAAAAAACAAGCTATGTATCATTTCATAAGTGGATATACAGCAAAAATGGCTGGAACTGAAACTGGAGTTACGGAGCCTGTAGCTGCATTTTCACCATGTTACGGAGGACCGTTTTTAACATTACATCCTTTAAGATATGCTGAACTTTTAGAGCAAAAGTTAAATGATTACAACTCTTCAGTTTTTTTAGTTAATACTGGATGGTCAGGATCAAGCGCAACTAGTGGATCTCCAAGAATAGATTTAAAAAAAACAAAGCATATTATCAATTTAATTACTGATGGTAATTTAGACTTTAATAAATCTGTGTTTGATAAGTTCTTTAATTTAGAAATTCCATTAGATGTTTATGGTTTAGAAAATGATTTTTTAGTTCCTCATCATAGTTGGAATAATTTAGAAGAATATTTTTCGACTGGTAATATGCTTACAAGACTTTTCAATAATAATTTTGAAAAATTTCTAATACAAGATCCAGATATTTTAGCCGCAGGTCCTAAAACTGATTTAAGTACTTAAATCACACAAAACTATACTATTTGATATGTTAATGTTACAAATGTAAATTGATTTTTATTTTAAAAAAGGAACTAATATGGCAACTTTGATTTTAAGAGAAACACACATCGCTTTAGAGGAAGAAATTAAGTCACTTGAAAAGCTCAAAAGAGAAACGTCAGAAAAAATTAGTGAAGCAGCAGATCACGGCGATTTAAAAGAAAATGCTGAATATCATGCAGCTAGAGAAAAACAAAGTTTAATAGTTTATAAAATTCAACTTATGCAATCTCATGCTCCCTTTAGAATAATTGATCATAGTGATATTAATACTGATCAAGCTGGATTCGGCAATAAAGTTGCTATTCATGAGGAAGGTAAAGACAAGCCAGAAGACTACTATATTTTAGGTCCAATTGAAGAGGAATTAGACTTATATCCATTTATTGTTACTTATCATTCTCCTTTTGGAAGGTCAGTTGCAGGAAAAAAAGTTGGAGAAGACTTTACACTTGAAATTAGAGGAGAAGATGTAAAGTTTACCGTTACTTCAATCGACAAGATTGAATCAAAAAAATAATTTTATTTTCTAGCATTAAGCATAAGATAAATTCCTATACCAATAAATACAAAGTTAGACATCCAAGCTCCAAAAAATGGTGTAAGGACTCCTCCATAGGCTAATGATTGACCAAATTTTAAAAGAATTACGTATGAAAAAATTGTAGCCAAACTTAATCCTCCGCCAAAAGCTAAAGTAGTATTTGAGCGATAAACTGAAAGAGGAATTCCGCAAAATATTACTATAATTGAAATAAAGGAATATGCAATTTTATAATTTAGGTCAACTTCCCATTTTTGAGTATTTACGCCATTATTTTTCAAAGATTGTATTTGATTTTTTAATTCTGAATATGATACTTCTTCTGAAAAACTTGCAGTATTTGTTATATCTATTGGTGAAAAGTCTAAAGCAATTAATGAGTCATTTTTTGAAATAATAACGTTTTTTTCTGCACCATTTGAGTCGAAATCTCTTATTGAAAAATTCTTTAGATTCCATTGATTTAATTCATTATTCCAAATTGCCTTTTTTGAATCAATTCGTTTTAAAAGCATTCCATTTTCTACTTCAAGAAAATTTAGATTTATAGCAACGTTGTTATTGCTATTAAACTTTTCTAATGCTATCAAATCTTTTTGGTTTTTTTGAAAATAAACATTTTCAAATACTTTTTTACTCTTTATTCTATTTTTGGACATATAGGTACTTTTTATTTCATTTTTTATTTTGTTATTGTCAATTACTACTGTGTTATCGAAATAAAAAGATCCAATACTTAAAAGAAGTCCAAGTAATAGTACTGGCGTAGAAAGTCTGTATAGACTTAATCCTGAGGATTTAAATACTAACCACTCTTTTCTCTGAATCATCATGCCGTACGTAAATACAGAAGATACAAGACATGATACAGGGATAGTTACGCTTATCATTGAAGGAAGAGATGCCATATAGTAGTCTATCAAAATATTTGCAGAAACGTCATTATCAATGAAACGGTTTAAATTTTCAAAGACATCAACAATTAATGAAATCAAAGTAAAAAATATAGAGACTATAACAAAAGTTGTTAAAAATTCTCTGAGAATATATAAGTCAATTTTTTTCATTATATTGTAACTTACTTAATCATGGAAATAATTAATAATTTTTTTGCAGAGTTATCAAATTTCTTGTGGGGAAATTTTGGAGTAGCAAATTTAGTTATTGGAGGAGGTGTCTTCTTTCTTGTTTATTCAAGGCTTACTCCATTCAGATATATTAAACATGCATTTGAAATTTTACTCGGCAAACATGACGATCCAGATGATGAAGGTCAAATTTCACACTTTCAAGCTCTTTCTACAGCTCTATCCAGTACTGTTGGTATTGGAAATATAGCTGGAGTTGCCGTAGCAATATCATTGGGAGGTCCAGGAGCATTATTTTGGATGTGGATTAGTGCTATTGTTGGCATGGCAACAAAATTCTTTACATGCTCCTTAGGTATAATGTACAGAGGTTATGATTCAGACAATGTTTTGCAGGGAGGACCAATGTATGTTATTGAACAAGGAATGGGAAAAAAATTCAAATTTCTATCTTACTGGTTCAGTATTGCTGGACTAGTTGGGTGTTTATCATTGCTTCAAGCTAATCAATTGACTCAAATTATGTCAGACTATGTGGTAAAATCATTCGAAATTGAACAAACATTTAATCTAAATCTAACTATTGGGATAGTTATTGCTTTAATAGTATCATTGGTAATCTTCGGTGGCTTAAGCAGAATTGCTGAAGTTGCGTCAAAGATAGTACCATTCATGGTCATGGTTTATTTGTTATCAGGTTTATTTATTGTTTTATCAAATGCTTCTTCAATACCTGCTATTTTTTCAAATATTTTTTCAAGTGCATTTAGTGGTAGTTCAGTTGCTGGTGGTTTTGCTGGAACGGCAATAGTTATAAGTCAAGGTTTTAGAAGAGCTGCATTTTCAAATGAGGCTGGAATGGGTACAGAGGTTATGGCGATAGGAGCATCTAAAAATAATCAGCCCATCAAATCTGGCCTTGTTGCAATGATTGGACCGTTAATTGATACAATTATAGTTTGTACAATTACTGGATTAGTGATTTTGCTTTCAAGTGAATGGATAGAGGGAACATTTTCAGGAGTTTCTTTAACTCAAAAATCTTTCTCAAATTATCTTGGTTTAGCTGGAGACTATATTCTTATTTTTTCAGTAGCAACATTCACTTTATCAACAATGTTTGGTTATTCTTATTATGGCTGTAAATGTGCGTCATATTTATTTGGTACTAATTCAAAGTTTTATTATAGAATATTTTATGTTTTAACATTAGTCCTAGGCTCTGTTTTATCACTAGACTTAGCAGTCAATATTGTTGATGCAATGTTTGCTTTAATGGCTTTTCCTACCATGATTTCAGCATTATATTTAGCTCCAAATATAAAAAAAGAAGCAAATAGATACTTTGCTTCAATAAAGGATAATTAATGAAAAATATATTTATTTTTGATATGGATGGAACGCTAACTCCTTCAAGAAGAAAAATGACAAAAGATTTTGAAGAGTTTTATAGTAATTGGGCTGAAAATCATACCTTTTTCTTAGTAAGTGGAAGTAATCTCGAAAAGATTAAAGAGCAGGTTCCTGAAAACATATTAAATTTATCTGAAGGAGTTTTTACTTGCGGAGGAAATCAACTTTGGCTGAATGGAGAGCTTTCCTATAACCATGAATTTAAACCTGAAAAAGATTTACTACACTTCCTTGAAAAAAAACTACATGAAAGCTCTTATGTTGTAAGGGCAGGTAATCATATTGAAGATAGAGGTTCCATGCTCAATTTTAGCGTAGTTGGAAGAGATTGTTCATTAGATCAAAGATTACATTATTTTGAATATGATTGTGATTCAAACGAAAGAAATAACATCGCTGAAGAAATAATGATTAAATGGGATAATCTTGATGCAGTAATCGGCGGTCAAATATCCATTGATATTACTCCAAAAGGTATGAATAAATCTCAAGTATTAGGTGAGGTTAAAAAGTTTTTTCCAAATGAAAAATATATTTTTATTGGTGATAGAACTATGGAAGGTGGTAATGATTATCCGTTAGCAAAGATTATGAATAATCAAGAAAATTGTCTTGTTTTTCAAGCAGGAGCACCTTCAGCTGAAGATGGTTATAAAGACACTCAAAAGATTTTAGAGGAATTAGAGATTAATGGATAAACTAAATGATTTAAAAAGTGATTTTCTTAATGAATTTTCTAAAATTCAAAATTTAGATGGTCCATCTTATCTCTACGATCCAATAAAATATTTTGTAAAATCTCCAGGAAAACGTTTAAGACCAATTATTGTATTATTCCTTGGAGAACTTTTTAAAAATTCTAAAGAAGATTCTATAAACGGAGCACTAGGTGTCGAACTTCTTCATAATTTCACCCTTGTTCATGATGATATTATGGATGAAGATGATTTAAGGCATAATGTAGCCACTATTCACAAAAAATGGGATAATGCCCATGCTGTTCTTTCAGGAGATGGCTTGGGAGCTCTAGGACCATTATACATAGGTAAAATTAAAAAAAATACTTTAGCTATTTTAATTAGATACAATGAGGTCATCTTAGAAATATGTGAAGGTCAAGCTTACGATATGGAGTTCGAGAGCAGTGATTTTATTAGTGTATCTGATTATTTATTGATGAGTTCAAAAAAAACCGGTTCATTGTTTGAGTTATGTTTTGAAATTGCTTCACTTATAAGCGATAAATATGAAGAAAATGTTAATGAATTGAAAAAACTTGGAAGAAACTTAGGAGTAATTTTTCAAATTCAGGATGACATTCTTGAACTTGAAACAGACAGTGAAAATATGGGCAAAGGAACTTTTTCTGATATTGAAAGAAATAAAAAAACTATTTTAACATGCATAGCTATGGAAAAAAACTTAATCGACTGGAAAAAGTTAATTGAATCTACTAATCATGAAAATATTTCTAAAAAGAAAGAATCAATTTATAATTTTTTTATTGAAAACAACTTGAGGCAAGAGGCTGATAAGCTTTTAGAAGATTGTATTAGCCAATGCAATGATATAATTAATGAACTGCCTGCGGAGATTCAAGGTGGTTTAAATGAGTTAATTAACTATATTATTAAGAGAAATAAATGATTGAGCACATTCAGAACTTTTCAAAACATGTTCAGGAATCTTTAAAAAATATTAAAGAAAATAATTTGAATCTTGAAGAGGTTGGTAAAGTGGTAATTGCTGGTATGGGAGGTTCTGCAATTGCTGGATTAATTTTAAAAGATTTATTTCCTGAAATGGAAATAGTTGTTGAAAGAAATTATTTTCCAAATACCCCAATAGATGAATACACCTTAGTAATTATATGTTCTTATTCAGGTAATACTGAGGAGACTTTATCCTACTACGATTACGCTGTAAGATTAACTGAGCACGCGTTGGTTGTCACAACTGGGGGAGAGTTGCTTAAAAAAGCTAAGTCTGATGATATTAAATATCATTTATTACCTGAAGGATATCCACCTAGATCAGCTTTAGGATTTGCCTTAACATTTCTTATATCTCTTTTTGATAAGGAAGGAGTTTCTAATATAGATTTTGAGTGTCTTGAATCATTTGCAGAAGAATCATCTACTAAAAAGTCTGAAGTATATGCTTTAGCAAAAAAAATTCATAAGACAGTCCCAATAATTGTTACTGAAGAAGACCTTTCATCAATTGGATATCGTTTGAAATCTCAACTTAATGAAAATAGTAAGATGTTGTCATATAATGTAACGATACCAGAAATGAATCATAATGAAATTATAGGTTGGGAAAATAATAATATAGATAAAAAATCTTTTTCAATGATTTGGATTCATATAGGGTGGCCAAAAAATCTTGAGCGAATGAAAATCACAAATGAAATTTTATCAAAAAAAATCTCTCACGTTGCTCATTTATCTGTACCTGATAAGGTGCCAAAAAATCTAACATCATTATTTTTCTTAATAAATTATATTGATTGGCTTAGTTACTGGTGCGGTATTCTAAATGATGTTGATATCGATGCTGTAAAATCAATTGATTTAATTAAGAAGAAAATTTCTTAAAAATTACAACTGAATTATGTCCACCAAATCCAAATGAATTGCTCATTGAAATATTGATATCCTTTTTAAATAGTTTATTTGGTGTATAATCTAAATCACATTCAGGATCATGGTTATTGTAATTGATGGTTGGTGGAATAATACCATTATTTAGAGCATTTAAACATGTGATAGCCTCAATAGCTCCTGCAGCACCTAACAAATGGCCTGTCATAGATTTTGTTGAGCTTATGGATACATTTTTAGCATCTTTACCAAAAACTTTTTTAATGGCTTGAGTTTCTAGCATATCGTTAAAATATGTTGATGTGCCGTGAGCATTAATATAACCTACTTCAGATGTATCAATTTCTGCATCATTTAATGCCATAGTTATTGCGTTTGATGCACCAGTACTTTCATTATCAGGTTGAGTGATATGAAAAGCATCATTCGTGATTCCATAACCAATTATTTCTCCAATGATATTAGCATCACGTTTTTTTGCTTCATCATAGTCTTCGAGCATTAACATTCCTGCACCTTCAGATAAAATAAACCCATCTCTATCCTTATCAAATGGTCTAGAAGCGCCTTGAGGATTCTCATTATTTTTTGATAAGGCTTTCATATTAGCAAATCCTGAAAGGGTAAGAGGGGTAATACTTCCTTCAGCTCCACCACAAAGAATAGCTTTGGAGTATCCATTAGATATTAATCTGTATGCCATCCCAATTGCATCAGTTGCAGAAGAACAAGCAGTAGACATTGAAAAGTTTAAACCATGTAAATTATGTTTGATAGCAATTTGGCCGCCAGCAATATTTGGAATCATTTTTGGAACATAAAATGGTGATACGCCACGTTGACCTTTCTTAATAAGTTTTTGATGTTCTTCTTCAAGTGTATGCATGCCTCCAACACCTGTTCCAAGAATAACTCCAGCATCAGAGGATTTATAATTAGAATTTTTAAGTGCTTGTTCAGCTGCTATTAAACCAAACATTGTAAATCTATCAAGCTTACGAACCTCCTTAGCTTCAAAGAAATTATTTGGATCGAAATCTTTAACTTCTCCAGCAATTTTTATTGAAAAGTTTTCAGTATCAAAACTTGAAATGTAATCAATGCCAGATTTTCCTTTGACTATGCTTTCCCATAATGATTGAGAATTATAGCCTAATGGAGAAATAGATCCTTCTCCAGTGATAACTACTCGTTTTTTCAAAATTATTTTGCGTGGTTGTTGATGTATTCTAGCGCAGCGCCTACAGTTGTAATTTTTTCTGCATCTTCATCAGGAATTTCTAAATCAAACTCTTCTTCAAACTCCATAATGAGTTCTACAGTATCTAATGAGTCTGCTCCTAAATCATCAAGAAAACTCGCCTCAGGAACTACTCTTGATTCGTCTACACTAAGTTTATCTACAATAATATTTGTTACTTTTTCATTTAATGACATAATTAATATCTCCTTATTAATTTAATGACATTCCACCGTCAATATAAAATGTTTGTCCTGTAATATAACTGGCTTCTTCGGAACATAAAAATAAAATCATTTGACCAATATCTTTTGGTTTTCCAAGTTTTTTTAAAGGAATTCTATCTAAATATCCTTGTTTAATAGTATCAGAAAGGTGAGAAATCATGTCGGTTTCAATTAATCCTGGCGCAATGCAATTTACTGTAATATTTCTACGCCCAACTTCTTTTGCTAAAGATTTTGTTAATGCTAACAAACCACCTTTTGAAGCAGCATAATTTCCTTGTCCTTTATTACCGTCCGTTCCTGAAATAGAAGAAATATTAATAATTCTACCATTTTTATTTTTTACCATGTCTTTTAAGACTGTTTTTGTGAGATGAAAGGGCCCATTAAGATTAACATTCATTACTTGATTCCATTCTTCAGACTTCATTCTTAGAAGAATATTATCCATATGAATACCAGCATTATTGACAAGAACATCTGCATATCCAAATTTTGAAATAACAAATTCATATAGTTTTTCAATTGATTTTTCATCAGAAATATCACTACAGAAAGGGTGAATATTTTCAATATCTCTGATTGAATCTAGGGATTTTTCACTGGTAGCCACTGCTACAACATTAAAATTATTTTTAGCAAGAATTAAAGAAATTTCTTTACCAATTCCTCTAGATCCACCAGTTACAATTGCTGTTTTTGTTGAAAAGTTAAGCATAAAATATTTTTATAAGTTTTCAATACTATTATAGGTTGTAATTGTTAATGAATCATCAATTTTTTTGATAATATTACTTAAAACTTTTTTTGGGCCAATTTCTAAAAATTCGCTAGATAATTCACTTAGTGATTTAATGCTTTTTGACCATTGAACTGGATTATCTATCTGTTCAATCAGGGCATATTTAATTGCTTCAATGCTTCTGTTTGGTTTTGCATTAAAATTTGAAACAATAGGGTAACATACTTCATTAAAACTTGAAGTATTTATTATATCAGAAAGCTTGTTTTTTGCTTTAGACATTAGTTTGGAATGAAATGCTCCACTGACACTTAATGGTATTACTTTTGCACTAATATTTTTTAGACTTTTCGATGCTAAATCAATTGATTCTTTACTTCCAGAAATAACAATTTGAGAATCAGAGTTGATATTTGCAATTTGACAATCAACAGAATCACAAATACTTTGTATTTTATCAATTGATGTTCCTATAACAGCACCCATTTTACCTGGATAATTTAATTCACATTCATGCATTGCTCTAGCGCGAACATCTACAATTTTTAACCCAGTTTCAAAATCAAAGAAATTATTTGCATATAATGCACTGAACTCGCCCAGGCTATGTCCTGCTACAGCAACACATTCTTTTTGGTCTTTAATTAAATCAAAAAGTATTGTGGAGTGTATAAAAATAGCTGGTTGAGCATATTGTGTTTGTCTTAATATATTTTCTTGAGCAGAAAACATAATTTCAGAAATATCATACCCTAAAATCTTATTAGATAGTTCAATTCTATCTTTTGCAATTTGGAATGTATTATAAAGATTTAAGCTCATTCCAGGTCGGTGAGAACCTTGCCCTGAAAAAATGAAACAATTCTTCATTAGTTTTGATCTACAGGTTTTCCTTTATAGTAAAGAATACCATCATGATAATATGCATGATGAGGTAGATGTTCTACTCCTGTATTCTTACATTTTACTGTATGAACCAAAGTGGACTTGTAATGAGTCCTTCTCTTTTTCGAACGCGTTTTTGATTGTCTCTTTTTTGGTAACATTTTATTCCTTAACCAGGAGGCAATATAAACAAATTAATCTTTCTTGTGAAATATTTTTTATAATTCAGTTTTGTCAATCCAGCAATTATATCCAAGCTCAACTTTGATATTTTCAGCTAATTTAACAGCATCATCTTTTTTTGAAAAATTTCCATATCTAACTCGATATTTAAATTCTGAATTGGCATCATTTTTTTGAATGAAAGCATCAATATCTGAAGCGTTCAATGCTTGAACAACCTCCATTGCTTCTTCAAAAGTTTTTTTAACAGCAATTTGAATTGTATAATAAAATTCATTATCTATGTTTGAAGAAGAAGTTTCAGATATTTCTTCTTTGATTTCTTCAATAACATAATCAAGCCAAGTTTCCGTTTGTACTTGAGAAAATAACGTTGAACTGAAAAAAAGTATTATTATTAATCTCAACATACCTAGAAAAAGAAGTTTATTTCAATTTCTGCATTTTCATTACTGTCTGATCCGTGAGTAGCATTCATTGAAATATCTGTTCCATATTTTGCTCTTATTGTACCTGCTTCAGCCTCTGCAGGATTTGTTGCACCCATTAAATTTCTCCATTCTGAAACTGCATTAGCTTTTTCCAGTTTCATAATATGAGTTTCGCTTGAAGTCATGAATTCAACAAGTTCTTCAAAAAATGGTTTATCTTTATGTATAGAGTAAAAACCTTTAGCTTGTTCAACACTAAGATGAAGTGTTTTTTCTTCAGCGATTATAAAACCGTTATTTATTATATCTTCTCTAATATCATCTTTGAATCCTTTTTGCATAGCATCAGGTTTAATTAGGGCAAGTGTATTATTCATTATTCCTCTATTAGTTGTAACATTGTTCCTCCGATTTCAGATACTGTTTTTGCAACTGAAACCCCACATTCTTTTAGAATTTTAATTTTAGCATCTGCTGTTTCAGATCCTTCAGAAATAATTGCTCCAGCATGACCCATTCTTTTTCCTTTAGGAGCAGTTTGACCTGCAATAAATGACACAACAGGTTTGTTAAAATTGTTTTTGATCCATTCGGCAGCTTCATTTTCCATGCTACCACCAATTTCACCAATCATTACAACACCTTTAGTTTCTTTGTCATCAGCAAAATGTTTCAATATATCTATCATACTTGATCCGATAATTGGATCTCCTCCAATTCCAACGGCGGTAGTCATTCCTAATCCAACATTAACAATTTGGTCAATTGCCTCATAAGTCAAAGTTCCTGAACGAGAAAGAATACCAATAGAACCTTTTTTGCAAATGAAACCTGGTGTAATACCAATTTTTGATTCTTCGGCTGTTATCAAGCCAGGACAGTTAGGACCAATAAGAGTTGAAGAGGAATTATCAAGTGCACTCTTAACTTTTTTCATATCACGAACAGGAATTCCTTCAGATATACAAACAATTAAACCAATATTTTGATTTATTGCTTCAAGAATTGCATTTGCAGCAAATCTAGGTGGGACAAAAATTACTGTTGAATCAATTGAAAACTCTGTTTGTGCTTCTTCGATGCTATTAAAAACTTTTAAGTTGTTTTCTGTAGCAGTTTGACCACCTTTTCCAGGAGTTACTCCACAAACAACGTTAGAACCGTAGTCTAGCATTTGCTGTGCATGAAAAAGTCCTTCAGATCCAGTAATTCCCTGAACTAGAATAGAAGTTTTTTTATTTAATAGTATTGACATTATGATACCAATCCAACTGCTTTTTTAGCAGCTTCATCTATTGTTTCAGCGCTTATAAGTTCTATATCTGATTCATCTAAAATTTGTTTTGCAAGTTTTGCATTAGTCCCTTGGAGTCTGACGACAACACCAACATTTAAATTTAATTCTTTAACAGCTTGAATGACTCCATTAGCTACCCTGTCACATCTAACGATACCACCAAAAATATTAATCAAAACTGATTTTACGTTAGGGTCGGAGAGAATGATTTTAAAGCCATTTTTAATTGTATCAACATTAGCCGCACCTCCAACATCTAAAAAATTAGCTGGTTCGCCTCCATGATGTTTTACTATATCCATTGTTGCCATAGCAAGGCCAGCTCCATTAACCATACAGCCAACATTTCCATCAAGCTTAATATAATTTAATCCATATTCTGAAGCCTTTAGCTCTAAAGGGTCTTCCTCTGATGTATCATGAAATTTTGCAATTTTTTCTTGTCTAAATAGTGCATTTGAATCAATATCAACTTTCGCATCTAGTGCAATAATTTTTTGGTCTTCAGTGATTACAAGAGGATTGATTTCTAATAAATTGCAATCTGAATTTGAATAGCAATTATAAATATTCTTAAAAATTTCGAAAGCATCATTAAATGAATTAAGACTTAATGAATTTATAATTGTATTAATAGCATCCTCAAGAGGGTAGGTATCATTATTTACCCAAGCCTTAATAATTTTTTCAGGAGTTTTTTCTGCTACTTCTTCAATATCAACTCCGCCTTCTGTTGATACTATGAAGACATCAGCATTTTTCGCTCGATCAAACATTAATGCAAAATAAAACTCTTTTTCAATATCTAGCGCTTCTGTAATTAATATTTGATTTACAAGTTTACCTTCTTCGCCAGTTTGATGAGTGATTAAATTCATGCCAAGAATTTCATTAGCAGATTCAATAGCTGATTCTGTTGTCGGACAGAATTTCACTCCACCACCTTTACCACGACCTCCAGCATGAATTTGCGCTTTAACTACAACAGCATCTGAGTTGAATTCATTTTGAACTTTATCTATTGTTTTTTCAATCTCATTAGAAGAATAAACAACATGGCCTCTTTGAATTGGCACATTGTAATTAGACAAAAGTTCTTTAGCTTGGAATTCGTGAATTTTCATCTATTCTTCATCCATAAATGGATATCTATAGTCATGAGGAGGTTCAAAAGTTTCTTTGATTGTTCTTGGGGATGTCCATCTTAATAAGTTAAGCATAGAGCCGCCTTTATCATTTGTACCAGATGCTCTGCTTCCTCCAAATGGCTGTTGTCCAACAACAGCACCGGTAGGTTTATCATTAATATAGAAATTTCCAGCTGAAAATCTCAATTTGGATCTAACTTCTTCAACGATATCTCTATCTTCTGAAAACACACAGCCGGTAAGAGCGTAAGGAGATGTATTATCAATCAATTCTAATGTTTCATTCCAATTTTCATTTTCATAAACGAAAATGGTAAGTACTGGACCAAATATTTCTTCCTCAAGAGTTTTAAAGTGTGGATCAGTAGTTAAAATAACCGTTGGTTCCACAAAATAACCCTTAGATTTATCATATCCACCTCCGCAAAGAACTTCACAATCGTTACTCTCTTTAGCATAATCTAGGTAAGAGGCAATTTTATCAAAGGCTCTTTCATCAATTACAGCATTAACAAAATTCTTAAAATCTTCAGGTGGTCCAACATCAATTGTTTTGATTTCATTCAATAGTTTTTCTTGTATGTCGTTCCATTTTGATTTTGGTAGATACGCTCTTGACATCGCAGAACATTTTTGTCCTTGATATTCAAAAGCTCCTCGAACCATTGCAGTTACTAGACCCTGTATATCAGCTGATTCATGTGCTATACAAAAATCTTTACCACCTGTCTCACCAACAATTTTAGGATAATTTCTGTAAGTATCTAAGTTATCAGACACTTTTTTCCAAAGATGTTTAAAAGTTTTCGTAGATCCAGTGAAATGCACTCCAGCTAATTCTTTATGACCTAATACTTGATCACCTATGCTTGGTCCATCACCCGGAATAAAATTAATAACTCCATCTGGAAGACCCGCTTCTTTATATAATTCCATGATGTAGTAAGCTGAATAAACAGCGCTAGGTGCTGGTTTCCAAAGGACCGTATTTCCAACAATAGCAGGAGAGATGGCTAGATTACCTCCAATGCTAAAGAAATTAAATGGAGCAATAGCAAAAACAAAACCTTCTAGTGGTCTGAATTCCAATTCATTTTTCATTCCGTCAGGAGATATAGGAGTAAAAGAGTTTTGCATTGTATATGCAAATTCGATATTAAAGTTTAAAAAATCGATTAATTCACATGATGCATCAACTTCAGCTTGAAAAACACTTTTACCAATATCTAGCATTGCTGCAGCATTAATTTTATACCTATATGGACCTGCAATTAAATCTGCAACTTTTTTAAAAATTTTTGCTCTTTCTTCTAAAGATGTATTAGACCATGTTTTCCAAGCTTCTAATGAGGAATCAATAGCCATTTGAATTTCTTCAGGACCTGCTTCATGATAATGACCTAGAATATGTCCATGATCTTGAGGTTTTGTACATGGTTTTGTATTACCTGTTCTTATCTCTTTTCCATTAATGATAATAGGAATATCTTTTTGCCTGCTTGATTGTCTTTCAATTTCTTTTAAAAGTAATTTTCTATGTTCTGAACCAGGCTCAAAATCTATAATTGGTTCGTTGATTGCTTTAAAATTTTTGTCCATAATTTATCCTTTGTTTTTTAGTGCCCAATATTAGACAAAATATCTTTCATTTCAGAATAATTCTTTGCCAAAACGAATTTTTTTCGAAAAGAAGATGCACCTTTGAATCCTTTAAAGTACCAAGCAAAATGTTTCTTCATATTGTTGGCACCTACGATTTCTCCATGAATTTGTACAAGAAGTTCTAAATGCTTTTTACATATTTCTAATCTCTCCTCAATACTTATATCTTCAAAATCTTCATTAAGCATATATTTTCTTACTTCAGCAAAAAACCATGGATTTCCTAAAGCGGCTCTGCCAATCATGATGCCATCGCAGTTTGTGTGGCTAAACATTTCATTTATATCATCAATATTTTTTACATCTCCATTACCTATGACAGGTATACTTACATTTTCTTTTAATTCTTTTATTAAATCCCAATTTGCATTCCCTTTATACATTTGAACAGTTGTTCTAGGATGAAGAGTGATTGCTTTAATTCCAACTTTTTCCAGATTTATACCAGCTTGAGTACTTACAATATTTTCAGAATTCCAACCTGCTCTCATTTTTACTGTAACAGGTATTTTGTCTACCGATTTAACCACAGCTTCTGTGATATCTTCCATTAAGCATAAATCTTTTAAAGCAGCGGATCCAGCACCTTTTTTTGTCACTTTTGGTACGGGACATCCATAATTTATATCAATTAAGTCCGGTTTAAATTTTTCATAAACTAATTTTGCAGCATTTTCCATTACTTCTGGTGTATCGCCAAAAATTTGAATACCTATTGGCCTTTCAAATTCTGAAAATTTGATCATATTCAATGTTTTTTCATTTTTCCTAATGATACCATGAGCTGAAACAAATTCTGAGTACACTACTCCAGCTCCAAATTCTTTTGCGATCACTCTAAATGCATAGTCTGTAACACCTGCCATAGGTGCAAGAAAAAATGGGAAATCAAGTTTTAGGTTTCCAATTTGAATTTTTTTATTTATATCAAACATATAGTTTTTGTTTGTTCACTACGATTATTGGTTTAAATTTCCCTGTTTGATTTGAACTTAAACATAAAAGGTTAAAATATGTCAAGAGTTTGTGAGGTAACAGGTAAAAAAGTGATGTATGGCAATAATGTAAGTCATGCTCATAATAAAACTAGAAGAAGATTTGATATAAATCTTCAGAAAAAGACTTTTTGGGTGGAAACACTTAATAAAAAAGTTACGCTCAAAGTATCTGCTAAGGGTTTAAAAATTATTGATAAGAAAGGTATTGATTCAGTAATTAAAGATTTAATGGCAGAAGGTAGAAAATTTTAATCTTTTAATTTCTTACTTAATTCAGCAATAACCACTTCGTGACTTACTTTTCCCTTAGTTTCTTTATTAACTTGACCTATAAAAAAACCGATTAATTTTTCTTCACCCTTCTTATATCTCAATACTTCATTTTGACAGTTAGAAAGTACATTATCAATAATATCTGTAATATTTATATCAGAAGAATCGAAATCACCGCTTTTTAAAATTTCACTAATATTTTTGCCTGTTTCAAATAATTTTCTCAAAACCTCTTTACCTGAATTTTGAGTAATTTTATTTTGTTTTATTTCATCAATTAATATTTTTAAATCTTTTGCTTTAACTTTAGATGAATTAAATGTTGTATTTGTCTCATTAAAAAGCCTAAACAGTTCCGTTGAAACCCAAGTGCTAGCTTTTTTGGGTGAAACATCTAAACTAACAACTTCTTCAAAGTATTTTGCAATATCTTTTGAAGATGAAAGAATCATACACTCATTTAAAGATAGATTATATTCGTTCATCCATTTTTTTTCATAATCAAAAGGAAGCAAAGGGACTGATGATTTAATTTCTTCAATAAATGACTTTTCTAAACTTACTGGCGGTAAATCTGGATCTGGAAAGTATCTATAATCGTCAGCATTTTCTTTTATTCTCATTATCTCTGCAACGTTTTTATCATTATTCCAAGTTAAAGTAGCCTGTTGAACTTCTTTTCCATCATTCAAAATCTTGTTTTGACGAATGATTTCAGATTCAATTGCCTTTTGAACGTTTCTAAAAGAGTTGATATTTTTGATTTCTGTTTTTACTCCAAATTTTCCACTACCTTTTTTAGACAAAGAGATATTAGCATCACATCTGAGTTTTCCTTTTTCCATTTCTGCATTTGAAATATTTATATAATTAACTATTTGTTTAATACGCTGCATAAAAATCTTGGCTTGTTCAGGATGAACTATCACAGGTTCTGTTACAATCTCAATTAATGCTGCTCCGCTTCTATTGTAATCTACATTACTTTTTTTGCTGTCATTATTATGAAAAGATTTTCCAGCATCTTCCTCCAAATGTGCTCTTGTTAAATCAATTTTAAACTCTTTCTCATTCCACCAAATGGGAACTGAACCTCCTGAAATAATTGGTTGATCAAACTGGGATATTTGGTAGCCTTTAGGTAAGTCAGGATAAAAGTAATGTTTTCTAGCAAATGTAAAGTTTTTACTTATTTTTCCGTTAACCGCTTTTCCAAACATTATCGCTGACTTTATTGCTGATTGATTTACATTTGGAAGAGCACCCGGAAGTCCCAATGAGGTTGGGCAAGTTAAGCTATTTGGTGAATTATCATATTCATATTGGCAATTACTAAATATTTTGGAATTACAGTCTAATTGGACATGTATTTCTAGACCAATAATAAAATCCCAATTTTTATTTATATCATTTATGTTCAATGTGATTTTTTTGCAATTAAATTAAGAGCTGAACCTGCTTTGAACCATTCTATTTGATTCTTTGAAAAGGTATGAAGTGTTTCAATAATTTCAGACGAACCATCTGGTTTATTCAAGCTCAATTTAAGATTAGTTTTATTATCAAAATCTTTAAGATTTATTGTAGATATTGTATCGTTAGCTTCAATTTTTTCATAATCACTTTTATCTTTAAAGATTAATGGCAAAATACCCTGCTTCTTTAAGTTGGTTTGAGCAATTCTTGCAAAGCTTTTTGCAATGATAATCTTACAACCCATAAATCTAGGTTCCATTGCTGCATGCTCTCTACTAGAACCCTCTCCGTAATTTTCATCTGCTACAGCAATCCAATCAATATTATTTTCTTTGTAAGTTTTCGCAACTTCATAAATATTGTTGGTCTTATCATTAATTAAATCTATTGCTTCACCATTTGTTTTTGTAAAAGCATTAAGGGCTCCAGAATACATATTTTGGGAAATATTTTCAAGATGACCTCTATATTTTAACCAAGGGCCAGCAGGAGAAACATGGTCAGTTGTACATTTCCCTTCTGCTTTCAAAAGAATTTTTAAATTATTCATCTCTTTCTTATTCCATTCAGCAAATGGTTTTAACACCTGTAATCGATCACTGTCTTCTTTAATAACAATCTCAGTATCTGGACGAAGTTCAGCTTTTAAAAAGTCATCACTTCCAATTTTTTCAAATCCCATTTCGGGTAACTCAGAGCCTATAGGCGATTCAAAACTAAAACTACTTCCATCATTAAGAGTTAATTTATCTTTTGAAGGATTAAAGCTTAATTTACCTGAAATTGCTAGTGCAGTTACAATCTCTGGGCTGGCTACAAATGATTCTGTCGCCGCATTTCCATCATTTCTCTTTGCAAAATTTCTATTAAAGGAGGTAATTATAGTATTTTTTTCTCCATCACTAATATCAGATCTTTTCCATTGACCAATACATGGTCCGCAAGCATTTGCTAAAACTTTTCCACCGAGTTCTTCAAAGATTTTGGTATATCCATCTCGTTCCATTGTAGCTTTAATTTGATTGGATCCAGGAGTAATATAAAACTCTGATTTTGCCTTGAGTCCTGCATCAAGAGCTTGTTTAGCTACATGAGCAGCTTTTTCGATATCTTCGTAGGAAGAATTAGTACAACTTCCAATCAATCCAACTTTTAAATCATCATCATAATTATTATCTTTAACAGCGTCTGGCATATCTGAGATTTCTCTTGATAAATCAGGACTATAAGGCCCAACAATATGTGGTTCTAATTCAGATAAATTAATTTCTATAACTTCGTCATAATATTTTTCGGGGTTTTCATGAACATCATGATCTGCTTTAAGATGATTTTTAATTTCATCTGCTAAATCAGCAATGTCTTTTCTGTTGGTTGCTTCTAAGTATTCATACATTTTTTTATCATAAGGAAAAATAGATGTAGTAGCTCCAACTTCAGCTCCCATATTTGTTATAGTTGCCTTTCCGGTGCAACTAATTGTTTCAGTCCCTTCACCAAAATATTCAATTATTTTTCCAGTTCCGCCTTTTACTGTAAGGATACCAGCAAGTTTGAGAATAATATCTTTTGGAGATGCCCAATCACTTAATTGACCAGTAAGTTTGACTCCAATAATACCTGGCCAGTTGACTTCCCAAGGAGAATTTGTCATCACATCAACAGCATCAGCTCCTCCAACCCCAATCGCAACCATTCCTAATCCACCAGCATTTGGGGTGTGAGAATCAGTTCCAATCATCATAGTTCCAGGTACAGCATAATTTTCTAAAATAGTTTGATGAATAATTCCTGCACCAGGCTTCCAAAAACCTATCCCATATTTCGCACAAACCGATTTTAGAAAGTCATAAACTTCTTTGTTTGTTAACAGAGCATTATCAAGATCATCTTCAGCTCCTTTGATAGCAGTGATTAAGTGATCGCAATGAACAGTTGTTGGAACTGCTGTAGTTTGCATTCCTGCATTAATAAACTGTAATAATGCCATTTGAGCAGTAGCATCTTGCATTGCCACGCGATCTGGGCTAAGGGTACAAAATGTTTTAGTTCTTTCTGGCATAGACTGTAAGCCTTCAGAAAGATGTGAAAAAAGTATTTTTTCTGTGTATGTTAAAGGTCTATTGAAAAAGCTTTTTGCATCAACAATTTTTGAAAGATAATTGCTATAAATTTGTCTTATTAAATCTGTATGATTCATATTTACTCTTTATTGTTATAAATTTAGTCAAAAAAAAATGATTTTATGGATATAATATTAGCATCTAGTTCTCCAAGACGAAAGAAAATTCTACAAAAGTTAGGATACAATTTTATAATAAAAGTTCCAAATATAAACGAG
>Ga0208624_1000184_pt1 | contig 33354 bp, 29 predicted proteins | sample Knorr_S23_td_DCM_FD_185607 | JGI IMG/M metagenome (GOLD analysis project Ga0208624, IMG submission 185607) | Marine microbial communities from Southern Atlantic Ocean transect - Knorr_S23_td_DCM_ad_71m_LV_A (SPAdes) (version 2) | ecosystem: Environmental > Aquatic > Marine > Oceanic | place... | reverse complement strand
AGGTCGCATGCCAGGTACAGATGTCGATCGTGTTTCTCCGGAAACACGTTATCCAAAATCTCATCCGACACGTCGATAACTGCAACGCGGTCTCCCATTCCCACAAAGTGGTCACGGACGGACTTTCCCAAGGCACCGGCACCGCCGGTTACGATCACTCTTCGATCACTCATATTGTTACCTATTTTGATGTAGTCAGATATGTGTACAGATTCGCGTAGACGGATTATGCCGTCGAATTTGTCAAAATGGATCGAAAGGACTGCGATTCCGCAATCATTTTTGAAAAGCCGCGCCTATGCGGAAGTACCGAAAACGGCCTTCAACATATGAAAGAAGATGATGGCGAGAATTGCGCCCGCAGGCAAGGTGACCAGCCAGGACGCAAAAATTGTCCCTACGACCTTGAGGTTCAGTGCAGCAATACCGCGCGCCAGTCCAACCCCCAAGACACCCCCTACCAGCGTATGTGTAGTAGATACAGGCAGGCTGTATCCGGACGCAATTACTACCGTAGAAGCCGCAGCCAACTCCGCCGCAAAACCACTACTGGGTGTGAGTTCGGTGATATGCGTGCCAATCGTACGAATGACCTTGTATCCGTAGGTCGCAAGACCAAGAACAATGCCGGTTCCACCCAGTAGAAGTATCCACCCCGGGATGGAAGATTTGGTACCAACCATACCCCCATTTTCAATGACGCTGTTGATTGCGGCGAGCGGTCCAATCGCGTTGGCTACATCATTGGAACCATGGGCAAACGCCATGGCACACGCAGTAAAGATCATCAGTACACCAAAAGCCCGCTCAAGATTGACGATGTCACCCTGTTCAGAGCGCGTTACCCGTTTGATCCGCGACAATCCATAGATGCCGATTAATGCAATGAACATCGCCGTAACCAAGGAATAGATCAGCGCCTGTTGGAACGTCACTTCAAGACCGATATGTTTGAGCCCCTTGACCAGAGTGACCATCGACACGATATACCCAGCCAGGAAGATGTAGACAGGGACAAACCGTTTGGCCGCAACGTACGGATCGATTGCACCAAAAATGAATTTCTTGACACTAATATACAAAATGAAAGAGAGGGTTCCCGCCATGATCGGCGACAACACCCAACTTGAAGCAATCTCGGCCACCTTCGGCCACTGCACCGAGTCCATACCGATACCCACGCAGGCAAAGCCGATAATGGCACCCACGATGCTGTGTGTGGTGGATACAGGCCAACCAAACGCTGTCGCCACCAATAGCCATGTTCCAGCCGCGAGCAAGGCCGCCAACATCCCGTAAACAAACAACTCCGGGGTATCCGCTAACGCTTCAGGGTCAACGATGCCTTTGCGAATGGTGGAGGTGACTTCGCCCCCCGCGAGATAGGCTCCCGCAAATTCAAAAACCATGGCAATAACGATGGCCTGTTTGATCGTGATGGCCTTCGCACCCACCGAGGTGCCCATGGCGTTGGCCACATCATTCGCACCAACCCCCCAGGCCATGAAGATGCCAAACAGCACGGCCAGGATCAGTAAAATAATGCCGTAGTCGTCGATGATGCCCATATAGCGTTTGCGTCCTCAGTTAGCGATTTCGTGACAAAGAGCCCAATTAACGGGCAATCAGTGTCAAAATCCTACTGCCGACCGTTTGCGAGTGATTTGCGATGTCGCCGATCCATTCAATCGTCTGATACAAAAACATCACTTCCACAGGATCGAGTGTTTTTTCAATCTCAAACAACTGATTGCGGACCCGAACCTCCTTACGATCGACATCGGTTTCTGCGTCGGAAAGGCGTTCAATGAGATCCGTCATGGTCCCGATTTCGTGCACTGAGAATCCCGTCTCGACGAGCGCATTAATGCATTGCAGCGCCAGATTGGCGGTACCAATCGATCGTTCAAGTAATAAAAGGAAAGCGTCCCGCATCGGCCCCGGAATGACCATACGCCTTCCATACATCAAACCGGAGATATCACGGGCGACATTGGGGACCCTCTCTTGAGCATGTAAGAGTTCTAGGAGATCCGCCCGTGAGACAGGCATCAGAAATCCACGAGGCAGGTTCAGGCGGATTTCACGCTTGATCGCATCGGCACTTTCTTCAAGTTCATGGATTTCCTGAACTGCTTTACTGGCTGAATCCCAGTCTTCTTCCAGCACCCAACGCACAAAACTCATCAGTTCGCTGCTGCAGGTCGCGGCGATCTTCATGTGTTCCTGCATAGGGTAGAACGGAGATCGACCGAAGAGTTTGGGGAAGATGCTGTCCGGCATAAATACGACCACCTAGATAAACTTAGTATAAAGTAGAAAGGATGCCTGGTGTAGATTTTCGACCTGGCTACGGCCATATGATGACCGATTTTGTAACGGAGAAGAAAAATTAAACAGACCTGAAACGTCCCTTAACCCAATCTTTATGCTGTCTAAGGGGTCAGCTTTCAAAACATAATCGGACCGGATGTGGTATAACGGCGCGGTTTCAACTTCGGACACTTCCTCCGGCCTTTTGACCTTGAACATTCAGCACCACCAAAGATTCGCCGATCATCTTGCAATAGTTTTTTCCGGTACCTGCTTGTTACATTGCCTAGCGCTTCCTCTGCTGGTGACTCTCTTCCCGATTGTGCAGTCCGCATTTTTGGACGAAGCGATGTTCCATCTTCTAATGCTTGTACTGATCCTGCCAACCAGTCTGCTCGCGCTATCAACCGGATGTTTCAAGCACAAGGACCGGTTGACGATCAGTCTCGGAAGTATTGGTCTCGCAGTACTGACCGTGACGTCACTGTTCGGACACGACCTGTTTGGCCTGAACGGTGAAAGAATCGTGACCAGTATTGGAGGTGTCATCCTCGCCGCGAGTCACATTAGGAATTTTCTGTTGTGTCGACAGCACGATTGCGACCACGATCATGATGACCATCGCATTCATGATCACTCCGAAGAGCAACTTTGATTCCTCTCGACATTGCGGTCACGCCCTGGCGATTGGGTAACGCAGCATCCCTTGCCGAACAGGGCGCATTCGCAGAGCAGCTTGATTTCCACTCGTTCTGGTTACCCGAAAACCACTTTGGTGACGAGCGAAGTATCCCGTCGCCACTTACGCTACTTGCCGCTGTCGCTGCAAGGACCACGAAGATCAGACTCGGTTCGACGTCCTATCTCTTGCCCATACGCCACCCACTGCAGGCCGCTGAGGAAGTTGCCGTACTCGACCATCTCTCTGAGGGTCGCGTGATACTCGGGATTGGTCGCGGCATGGATCCCAAGATGTTTAGTGCGTTTGGCGTCAACCCAAAACGAAAACGCTCAATATTCAATGAACACCTGACGATCATGAAACGTGCCTGGGCCGGAAAACCCATCGCGCTCGACAGTGGTGAGACCGTGACGCTCGCTCCGCTCCCCGTCCAACAGCCACATCCCGAACTCTGGATCGCCGCTTTTGGACCACTAGCGCTCAAACAGGCTGGACAATTGGGGCTGCCCTACCTTGCATCACCGGGCGAAACAGTTGAAAAGCTAAAGACAAACTACAGTGTTTTCAAAACGGCTTGTATCGAGTCAGGTCAGACAGTCCCTACGATCACGCCAGTAATGCGGACCCTATTCGTCAGTGAATCTCCAACCGTCGTTGATCGGGTCAGGACCAGCCTCGCGGCCTCCCCATTACGGGAACCAGCAGCCGTCGAGGACTGGGCCATCATAGGTTCAAAACGTCAGGTCGCAGATCAGATCATGCAGCTAAGGGCGGCTCTAAGTGTCACACATCTCGTCGCGAGAGGCCGATTGCCTGCCGTTGATACGCCAGATCTGATGCGTTCACTGGAGTCCCTTGCAGATATCAGAGACACATTGCTCGACTGACCTAGTCAATCACCTTGATTAACTGACCGGGTGCCGGCTGACCTTTAGGATAAAGATCATTGATGACTCTCAGTTTGTCGAGCGCGTAGTTCGTAATAGGCGATTCAGCCGCAAGTGACTCCATGGTCGTGCCGGGCTCGGCTCTGACGATCTGTATCTGCGGTCGGCGCGCTTCTTCGTAGTCCTGTTTATCCATCCGCTCGAAACTGAAAATCGTACTAATAAATGCCCTGTCGGAAGCAATTCTGGTCAGATCATATTGTCCTGCACCGGCAAGAAGATAAGCCATGCGTCGACGGTCGTCCGCGACAACAGCGAACCTCATGGGGCGAATCCCAAAAGGCGTTTGAGCACGATCAGCGATGCCGATGTAAGCAGGCATGCCACCAATGGTAATCGTGCGACCTTCTCGAATCTTCAGACCCATGCCGCTGACAAAATCGTCAATCGAAACACCCCGCTTTTTGGGGGTTGTTGTCAGGGACAACATTGCATCTGATGTCTGCGAAGCTGCCTGTATCCCAACCGCTAACGCTTCGACCCTCCATGCAGCAGGAAACGACATCTTTACGCCCAATTTTGGGTGGTAGTATCGGTTTTTCCTTAAGATACCTACCCGCTGAACATCTCCGTAGCTCATCCCGTTCAGTCGATCCAGAAACTCGTCCTGTCGTATGAACTCGTCGTAGTCGACCCGCAAGGCGGAAGCCTGCTCTATGGCTTCGCGGTAACGTTTATCGTTATCCGGATGTGAGGACAGAAAACCATGATAGACCCGAGGTGGACGATTCTCTAGCCTCGCCTGGGCAATCTCAATACGGTCGGCATTTTTTAGAACTTCGATAGTCTTTAGCATTGCGTCGGGGGAATAACCCGCCTTTGCCATGTATTCCGCACCAATTCGATCAGCATCAAGCTCGAACTCTCGCTTGTAGCCCATCAAAGCGGTGTGATTCACGATTTGACCCATCTGGTAGAGTCCAGGAACACCGCTTAAAACCTGTGCCGCCTGGTTGACACCTTCCATCAACGTCTGTCGGTTCTTCGCCCTGATCCCATGCTTCTCAGTGACATGTGCAATTTCATGACCCAGAACTGCCGCCAGTTCAGATTCCGAGTTCATGTGTGTCAAGATCCCGCGCGTGATGTAGACGAACCCCCCAGGCAGGGCAAACGCGTTGATCATCTCGTCATTCAGAATAGTAAACGTGTATTCAAGTCCGGGTCGGCTACTCTGTTCAGCAATACGCTGTCCAACCTTGTTAACGTATTCATTCAGTTCTTTGTTGTTATACACCCCATACTGGGCAATGATTTTCTGGTGCTCTTCCTGTCCAAGTTCGATTTCCTTCTTTTCTGACATCGCATGCACTGGGCCCAGCGGAATAGCGAATGCCACCGTCAGGGCAATTGCCGTCCAACGGACCGTAGGAATACGCCCTGTTTTGCGCCTGCTTAACAGACTGTTCAGTAACATAGGTAATTTCCCTCCACCGCACGATTTTGGCTCTGCGAACCTGATCGGAAACTGAACGAAACCGACCAATTTCTGGTCTACTATGATGACTCCAATACTTCGACAGAATTGCACAGATAACATTCCATGACGAAAGCACTGCGACACAGAATAGCGTTAAGCCTGGCGAGTATCGGCTTGTCGGTCAACTCTGTGCTGTCCGCTTCCGACGCTGTAGTAACTCGCTCAGAACCGCTCGTTGTCACCCGTCCTGTTTCCGAACAGGATCGAATCCCGAGGGAATTTCCAGACGATCCGACCATAACCGATACCGAGACTGCAATCGCTGACATCACACGCTCAGAAGGTCGATTCAGTCGTACACTGATAGACCCACTAACGCACCAATATGAAGCGGCCATCAAAGCCGGCGATCTGGCGGTTGCTCGAGAGACGCTGCTGGCGATCCAGAACCTTATGCATCGAGAGTATGGCGTGCTTGCTCCACTTCAAAGATCAGTGCTCGAAAAACTCGTAAACGTTCAGTTGCGTTCAAGACAAGCCGAGGAGGCGGACAACACGTACCGCCTCTCTCACTATATTGCGATGAAGCATTACGAGGACGATTGGTCGCTCATCGCACCGGAACTACATTCGTTGATTGAATGGCAAATTACAACCGGACAGTTCAGGCGGGCTCGAAGATCACTCAGGGAAGCGACGGATCTGGCCGAGGTTGAAGGCGATACCTACTCCCTCGCAAACTTCATGATTCAGTCTGCACAGCTCCGTGAGTTCTCCTGGTATTGTTGCAACCGCAAGTACATCAATCGAGCGATCGACCTTCTTGAAACGCTCCCCGATGATCCAGATACCGCGCCGCTTCATACCAAGATCGCCGACTTGCTCGTCGCCGAGAACGATATCAAAGGCGCGCAATATCACTACGAACGAGCGAACCGTCTCAAAGCCAACAAGGAATATTCCAGACCGCAACCGCTGCCTGGTAAATACATCCTGCCTTATCGAATCAATGATTCGTTGCCAGCCTTCTCGGTCATCGAACGCAACGATGTGACCAACCGCGGTTTAAATAGTCGTCGCACCGCAGTACCCGACCGATCCAGCCCAATACCTCCGGACCTTGATCCCGCGATGGTCTGGGAGACTCAGATCCAGGCAGGTCAGCTTCCCAAGGTCGCCAGATTACTACCCGATCCGACAGCGGGCGGCGTTGTCCTGAACCGAAATCGACAGGATCCCACGAGCAGTCGCCAGGTCTACTTTGTCGGTGCACCTATCGAGTTTGTTGAGTCGCAAATTTATTTTGCACTCCCGCGGTCACAGAAAAACGTGGACGCACTCACCAACATGTCTCTCTCATTTAAGATCAATGTCACACGTGATGGCCGTGTACGCGACATTACTGCCATCGGTGAAGCCAGGCGATCTCCGCTTTTCAACACTGTCCGGCGTGCATTACGCGTTCTCCGCTTCCGTCCTGCGCTTGTCAACGGCAGACCTGTCGATCAGATCCTTGAGTTTACGCAAACATTCCCACCTGTGCTCGCTCCCAGGAAGAAGGATCTGGAGAACAGCAACAAATCACGGTCACCCGACGTCCAGACATCAGCGGCGACGATAGACCGAGCACCAGGGTAACCTAAGTGATCTCTCTCTTGCCCCAACGTCATTACATGGTGGCAAAGATTTGGGCTGGCACGGCTGGCGTGTTTGTACTGACCATGCTGCTCTCCGAGTCTATCGCACAACCTCGTAACTGGACCCTCAAACCTGATTTCAACTTCGCAGAGTATCTAGACACCAGTATTCCCATCCCAAGCGATATCGACGTACGCCCCAAATCTGCTGATCTCACGTCCAACCTTGCGCGATATGCACAATGGATTAAAAGCCAGGGTCCCAAAATACCCAATCCACGGACCCACTTGACAAACCTTGCCGTTATGCTGGCCGAGGCTGACCGGGACGATGAGAGTATCGCTCAGCTCGAGATCCTGATCCGTCTGCCAGGACGATTCGACCCAGTCCTGCAGAGTCGACGATTTATATTTCTGGGTGATCTGAGATTTCATGCCGGTGAATACGACACTGCCGTGGACGCTTATCGAACCGCTCAGCAGCTGACCCATCTCCACGCCGGCGTGCTCAACGACAATCAGATCGTAGCTGTAGACCGGATCATTCGTGCCAAGCTCCAAACTATGAATGGTGATCCCCTTGAGCAACAGTTCGATTGGCTTGAAACAATAGACACTGACCAGCAGTTCACGCTGTTCGTCCATGAGCGAGAGCACGGATTCGGGAGCGCCCCCTACATCGAGCGACTACTCACTATTGCCGACTATCTGCAGGAATCAGCATTAGCGCTCAGGCTTCCATCGGTTCAGCGGAGCACCTCCGCAGCCAGGAGTAGCGATGAAGACACCATCACGCGTACGATCTATTCAGAAAATCGAACCCTTGTGGATAACGTTCTACAGCTCCGACAAAATAGAATCAGGCAAGCCACCCAATACTACACGACTGCCATCGACGCTCTTGAGGACAGACTTGGGTCAAATCACCCTTCATTGATCATGCCGCTCACCCGCCTCGCAGAGGCACACTCTCGGAGAAATCAACATCGCCAGTCTCGTATCCTGAGACAACGAATTGTAGATATTGCCGTTCAGTCACCGCTCGATATTGCTGACCAGGTTGGCATCGTCATCGGAGCCGCTGATGCACTACACCGACGTGATGACGATACCGCCATGAAGTATTACAAAATGGCCTGGGACATGCTTTCGAATCCGGACGATGCCCCGTTGAGAGAGCAGGTGCTCGGTGAACCACAACTGATATCGAGACCGTTGGAGGAGATCCGACTCCGAACCCTCCCCCAACAGCCCCCTGTTCTGATTGTGAGTTTCAATATTCCACCTAACGGCCATCCCACCGATGTCAAGATTGTCGAAAGCAATGTAAAAGTCGTTCGGCAGCGTTCGTGGGTCTCAGAAGTTGAACGTCTGGTCTATCGTCCGCGTTGGGGTGAAGACGGGCCGCTTACCCATACTGGTATCGAGCAAAAAGCCAGATTTTTACTACCGACAAAACGTTAGACTCAGGGCTCTTCGGTCAGTAGAAATTCTTTCAATTGGGTTGCAAGGGCCTTGCAGGCTGCATTGCCTGGACGAGCAACCAGTGGGATGGGCAGGATGACACCAGCAACATAAGACGTTCCTGTCGCGTCCGCACTGATCGCGCCAGCACTGGTCATGTTCTCAAGATCCCAAATAGACGCTTCGTAGGATGCATCCTGCTCCCAGAAGCTCACCCCAAAGCACCCCCCACCAACAGTGCTCAGGGTACAGGCGAGACTTCCGCCCTTCCCTGTCGTCACGGTGTCGCCATTAATCCACGCGATATAACGGACTTGGCTGGTTTCGACCTGATCACGAACACCCGGTTGCGCAAACAACTTCACCAGTTCATCGATATTCGTTGGTGCGGTTCGCGGTTCAAACCAGGGATACATGAGGTCCTTGAACTCGGGTTCAGAGACCACTCGGAGCGGATCTCTACCTTCGCCAACCGAGTCACTCAGACATTTGGTGAAGCTCGCCTCTGCTTCACGATCGTTGTAACTGGCGCGCCCAAGGATCACCAGTGCATCACCAGACGACATCCCCGTCCGAGCAGTCCGAGACTGTTCAACGCGCGATGCGACACAGCTGACGAGCAACGTGGCAAAACAAACGACTACGACAACCCTGGCGCAAACGTTTATAAGGCACCTCCGTTCACTTCAGCAACCCAGGAGAGCACACTTGGCGCCTGCGGTATATCGATCGCTATACGTGCACCACCATCCCGAATAGCCATCACAGTCGCCTCCTCGAGCGCGTTATCACCGTTAAACAGCCCAGTTTCGCTTTTGCCGTAGCCTACAACCTGCCACTCGTGGACCGTTTCGCCGTCGCTATTAAACAGCGTCACCCGATAATGAATGGAGGCAGAATAGAAATTCAAACCAGAGATACCTGGGGTCAGAAATCCATATTTCTCAATCTCTGGCACAACAAACCCATCCAATCCGACAAGTCGTGCTGGGCTAGACGGCGGCTCCGGGACTTCCTGGGTGGTTTCGAACATCGTTTCCATCAATGTACGAAAGAAAACATAATTTTGTTCACCGAGACTGATTTTCCAGCTACCAATATCCTCAATCACTTCCTTATGCTCAAAGGAACGAAATTCTTCCGAGTAATGGATCCCGACGTTGACTGGGAGTGCAGCTATCCTGGGCGTGGGTATCGTACCCTCGACTACAATATTGTGACCACAGGCTACCAGCATCAACAAAGCGAACACTGCGACAAGCGTTTTCAAGCTAACGTCACCCACTTGTTGTGTACCTCCTGCACACCGTTCAGTTCTATACGACAACGACCACGGCAGATTAATCGTTGTTCAAGTTAGTTTCGGCCAGGCATCAACCGGGTCTATTTCTTCTGCCTCTTGTGATCACCATGGGCCGAGGCATCAAGGAGAATACCCATCAACACACGAGATACTGTGAGCGAACTTTAGAAGGAATACCAGTCGAAAGACCACAAAGCGGTTGATCTACGTAATTCAGAAACAAAAGCTCTGTTTCAGGGTCCATATAGAGGCAGATGAGCACCAGCGTACTAACAGCTTATAGTGGACCAAAACAATATTCAGCTAAACTTCAGCTTTGGCCCTGTAGCGTAGAAAGGGCTTTGCACATCCAGATTTATGGAGTTACCGGATTGATTAGCCAGCCTTTGACGATCCCTCGAATCCTGAGTCGGTTCAGCATCCACTGGTCGGTCATCACGATTGGGTCGCTATTACTGCTATCCGGCTGTAAGCAACCTCAAATAGAACCCCCTATTGATGCGCCCGTTCCTCCTATTTCCATTCCGATACCCGCGCCACCATCGTTGCCGTCGCCAACACCGCCGTCTCTGCCGTCGCCACCCAGTTCACCGTCGTTGCCATCACCTTCAGACGGTCCATCAGCGCCGACGCCTCCAGGTGCACCACCATCGCCTTCCGGAAAGGACACCGCGAGTGAGCATCCATCTTCCGATAGTTCGCAATTGCCAACAGCCGGTCGCGAGCAAGCAAGTGACCAACTTGAGAAAGCTGGCGAAAAAGTCGCCGAAGCAGCAGGTGCGATGCCGGGCGGCAACAAAGGACGTGAATTCGTTGTCAAAAGACCTGGTAAAACCGATCGCGATGAAGCCCATGACCCTTTGATGCTCCCTTCTGAGTCCGACTCAGACAATGAGGGTGACGGCATGGATCCGGATGGCGGCCCTGAAGGCGATAGTGATATCGCTGAAAAGGCAGGTGGTACGACGCAGGGAACGCCTAACAGCGACACTACCGCGGCAGAGGAGGCACAGGAAGCTGTAGCCGAAGCAGCTGACGTGCTCAAGCGAGCTGGTGAGGTGCTCAGAGGCGCTAAGACCGAAGAGGAAATCGCGCAAGCCGCCGAAATACTCTCTGATGCGCGGATCTCTGTGATCGTTGCCGGACAGGTACTCAACGATGCTGCAGCGGAAAACCCTCTAGATGGCGATGAGTATGATGAGATCCAAGGCATCTTGAATGAAGCCAACGTGGCCATCGTACTAGCCGGAGAGACGATCTACGAGGTGCCGGACTATGGATTGCTCGAGGACGCTTTCCCTGGTGGCGAAGGCGCTAAAGACGATCTAGATCAGCAACTTGAAGAATCCCTTGAGGTCTTTGATCGACAGATTGCCGATGTACGCACAACGGTCCTTGGGGAAGGGGGTGGGGTTGCGAAAGACGGTCAGGTAATTCCGACCGGAGGGATTATCCTGGCAGGCGCCGATTTGCCCGAATTACCGCCCTCAAATGCAGATAAACCGAGCACTGTAGGCGCAAAACCAGCCGAGGGGGCCGTTGAAGAAGCTACGCCCAACGAACCGCAGACGGGTGACACGCCACTCGTACCTAAGGACATTGGTGATGGGCAGGATGATGACATCGTTGCCCAGCAACTTCGCGAAGCCGCGATCGCTGAGAAGGATCCGGACCTGAGAGAAAAACTCTGGGAAGAATACCGTCGGTACAAATCTTCGTTCTAGACCCGTGGATCGTCCTCAATGAATGTCGCATCAACAAGGGAGGCACCAGCCATGTCAAACACTGAGATTACGGCTCCGGTCCGGCCCCTTTGTTTGAAACTTCTATCCGTTGCAATTGGTGCATTCCTGCTCGGCGCATGCACAACGACTGAGATCATCCATTCCAACTCGACACCTGCCAATCAAACCCAGCTGCTGACACCTGCAGATCTGATGATCGATATCGGCATCCTGCCCCTGGACACGAACATTCCCGATTCCGAGGATGAGATCGAGAAACAACTAATTATTCCAGACGTCAGGCGGGCGGAGTCCCAGTACATTGCCTATCATCTGAAAGACACCCTTGAACAGACCGGAAACTGGGGAGCTGTCAGGGTGACACCACAAACCTCAGCCGCCGTTGACCTCATAGTCTCCGGCAAGATCATTCAATCTGATGGTGAACGGCTGAAAATCAGGTTACGCGCCATTGATTCAACAGGAAGTGTCTGGGTTGATCGGCTCTACGATGATCAGGCAAGCAAGTATTCTTACGATGCTGTTCTCGAAGATCCATTTCAAGATAGCTACAACGCGTTTGCGAACGATCTTCTGCTTTACCGCGAAGCCTTGAACGATGACAATCTGCAAGAGGTGCGTCGTGTCACATCCTTGAAGTACGCAAAGTCGCTGGCACCAGATTCGTTCAGCGGTTATCTCCAAGAGAAAGCAGGTCGCACACAGATCGTGCAACTCCCCGCGCGAGAAGATTCAATGCTGAAGCGCGTGAATCTCATTCGTGACCGCGAATACCTCCTGGTCGATACCCTGGATGATTTCTACAGCAAGTTCTATCGCGACATGAAGCCCTCTTACGATGAGTGGCGGTACGCGACCTACGACGAAGCACTAAGGTTGCGTGAGGTTAAGAAGCAGGCACGCAATCAACTGCTGACCGGCACAGCACTTATTGCCGGTGGACTGATGGCGGGATCAAACAGCAAAACTTACGCGGGTCAGGCTGCGAGCGTGCAATCCGTCATCGGTGGCGTCGGTGTCGTCAAAGTAGGCCTGGATCGCAAGCGTGAAGCAGAAATACACGCGCAATCGCTGAAGGAGCTGAATCACTCACTCGGCTCAGAAATCGCGCCCCATGTCCTAGATATCGAAGGTCAGACCATAGAGCTAACAGGAACAGCTGACGCACAGTACGCACGCTGGCGTGAAATCCTTCAAGAAATCTACGAGAGAGAGTACGAGACCCGTTAACGGATCGCCGTGCACCTGCGCTGTCGGGTGCTGAACCGCAAATCAAGAACAATATCTCTTATGGCGAAATCTGGCGACATCGTAGCTGACCGATACACACTAACAGAAGTTATTGCTGTAGTGTCGACGCACGTTGTCCATTGGCGCGGATACGACGATGCCGGTGCAGTGTACCGGATCACTATCTACTCGAACCTAGAAAACGATGCTCGGGACCATCTGCGCCACCGAATCGCAGAACTGCATCGTCTAGTTCATCCAGCCATGATCCCTATCGTGGACACTGATGAGATTGAGTCCGACCTTTTCGTCGTCAGTCCAGAGGGTCGGTGTGATGCCCTCACCGAGATGACGTGGGCGGTGGTGATCACGCTCATGGACGTCGTTGGGTACGCTCACCGTCTGGGTTTTACGCATGGTGACCTATCACCCACTACACTGTGCATCGGTCTTAACAACGAAGTCAGATTGTTCAATTTTGGCCTACCTGTATTCGAAAACCGCTGGGCAGCCACCACCAACTTGTCGACAGAAGACCGGACGTCGGTCAATTTGATCAGAAACGATCGCTTAGCTGTCGCCTGTGCAGTTCATGAAGTCATGAGTGGTGAGGAATGGCACGGCCGTCTCGCTGACGATGTATCCACGACGCCACTGGGGCGTGCAGTTACCGCCTTAATCAGCTCCAACGGCCAGAGTCTCAGCATCGCAGAACTATCAAGCCTTGTTGAAGGTCATGAGCAAAATACTACCCAGTTGGTACCCGAAGTTCGGAATCATTCATTGCCCCAAGCCCAGTTGACCTCCAAAGATGCCGAATTAAACCGTGGTTCCCGCTCAATTCCGCTTTCCTGGGCAGTCACGGGACTCGCCGTCATGGCTGTTCTCGCAGGTATGTTTGCATTCATCGCACCAGAAAACGACAGCGCAGGAGAACTACCGATCGTCAGACCCACCCTGGCTCAGCCCGTTTTCGTGGCAGAGCCGACTGAACCCGCCCTGACACCCCTCGAGCAAGCAAAGCAGGAGCGCTATCAGACAGAGGGGCGAGCACTCGCGGACGAGATTCTGCGAATTTCGGTACAACTAGAAGATATGGGCGTTAGCCTTTGGGCTCCAGAGTCATGGGACCAGGCACAATTGTCGTCTGACGAAGCTGATGTCGCTTTCCGCAACTCGCGTTATGAAGAAGCAATGACAGGCTATAAGGCAACCAGGGATATACTCAAAGCAAAGTTTGAGCAGAGGACTGAGGTACTTAAACAATTTCTTGATACCGGTCAGGAGGCGTTAATTAGTGGCAATCATGAACGCGCCATCCGAGATCTTTCCGTCGTTAATGCCATCAACCCAGACCACCCACAAATAGGTACCTTACTTGATCGAGCCCAGAACCTGGAAGAAACGATCACACTCACACGCCAGGGTCGGGCTTTGATGTCTGCACAGGACTACACCGCCGCAAAAGAGTTTCTGGCGAAGGCCTTGAACCTTGATCCAGATTGGGTACCGGCATTTGAAGCGCAGCAAGAGCTGTCAGAAGCACTTACGGTTATCGCATTTAACGATGTCATGTCTTCGGGGTTTGCTGCACTCGCTGAGAATAACTACACCCTGGCGCGGACAAAGTTCGAAGAAGCGGCCCTCATTCAACCGTTATCGGATGCACCTACTGAAGCATTGGCACAGGTCGCATCACAAAACCAATCATCGAGAGTTCGGCTTCTATTGAAGCAAGCTACAGATCACACCGGGGCGGAACGTTGGCAGGAGGCGCTAACCGCCTATTCAGCAGCACTCGACCTCGACGCAACCATTGTGAGTGCGGTCAAAGGGGTCTCGTTGGCTGAAAAACGAATCTTGCTGGATCGAGAGATGACATCGTTAATCACCAACCCGATCCGACTGGCGTCGGACGAAGGGCTCTCCGAGGCACGAAGGCTGTTGCAATCAGCCACTCGAGCCAAACCGATAGGTTCCCGATTACGTGAACAGACTGACCAGCTTGCGTCCTACATTTCCCTCGCACGCATTCCTGTTGATGTGAAGATCGAATCAGATCGTGAAACGGACATCACGATCTACAAGGTCAGCAATCTGGGAAAAATCACCTCAGAGTCCATGCGGCTGGCACCCGGTTCGTACACCGTTGTGGGTAAACGTCGGGGTTACCGAGACGTTCGCCAAGAGCTGACATTGCTGGGCGGTCAGTCGCCCACTACCCTGTATATCGCCTGCACCGAGAAAATACAGCCATAAACAAGAGACCATGAGCCAACAGAACGGAACAGACAATCAGATTATTGCAGCGACTGCGTTTACGCGTGCCACGGCGCCCGAGAGAAAACCGTTACTACGGATTAGTCCGCTAACGATTTCACTAGGTAGCCTATTAATCGTGTTGCTCGCAACAGTATCTTTCATGTTCGGAGCGCGAGCCGTTCGATTCGAAGTAACCCCAGCGAATGCTGAAGTTGCCATCACAGGAGGCTTTAGCCATCAATTGGGTGGGCGCTATCTGATGTTGCCGGGTCAGTACAAAGCAGCATTGACCGCCGACGGGTTTGAACCTCTCACACAGTCGTTTGAAGTTGTCGACGATCCCGATCAAACACTGAGCATCTCGCTCACGCCTCTGCCTGGAATACTGACTATACAAACACGGCCCGAAGTGGCCGCTATGGTCCTTGTCGATCAGATTGAAGTTGGCACTACGCCACTCAAAATTGATTCAGTCCCTGCGGGTCTTCATGACGTGCGAATCATCCCGGAGCGATACTTTCAAATAGACACCGACATTGATATTTCAGGACAACGTATTGAACAGACTCTGACAGCAGATCTGATGCCTGCCTGGGCGGAGATCTCCCTTGCGACAATGCCCGCTGATGCAACCATCACCATCGACGATGAAGCAGTGGGTACAACACCCGTTACGTTTGAAGCACTCGATGGTGAACGACGACTAAAGGTTAGCAAATTCGGCTACAAGTCGGTGGAATCAATCCTCAGAGTCGAAGCCGGTGTATCCCAGCAACTGCCGGATCTGATACTCGAGAAAGCCGATGGTAGTCTGTCACTAACCACGACCCCGGCGGGAGCCAGTATCACCGTAGATGGCAGATATCTCGGCCTCACACCACTGGATGTCAAACTCCCACCTACCAACGATGTCAGCTTGACGCTCAGCAAAGCCGGTTTCAATACAGTCAATCGTTCGCTGCAAATCAGACCGGAGGAAGACGCCACGATCCATGCCGATTTGAAACCTGTTTTAGGCAGGATCGAACTCTCGGTCACGCCATCTGATGCCATCCTTTACATCAATGACACGCAGCACGGCCCTGCCAACGGCGCATTGTCACTGACAGCACGCGAGCACGCCCTGTCAATCAGACTCCCTGGCTATGCACCATTCGATATGGTGGTCACGCCAAAACCCGGGCTTACGCAACAACTCCTGGTCGAATTACAGACAGAGGAAGCTGCTAGGATTGCGGCCATCGCACCCCTCTACACTAGTCAAGGCGGACCGGAAATGAAATTGATCCTGCCAGGTGAGTTGAAGATGGGCGCCGGTCGCAGAGAACCTGGTAGACGATCCAATGAAATAGAGAAACAGGTCCTGCTGACCCGAGCCTTCTATCTGGGGACCAAAGAAATCGACAACGCCACCTTCAAACGCTACGACAGCACTCATGACTCGGGCATTCTGGGCAGATCACGTCTATCTCAAGACGACCGTCCTGTCGTGAATGTTAGCTGGCTTGAGGCTGCAAGGTTCTGTAACTGGCTAAGCGAACAGGATGGACTGACCACTGTCTATAAATTCACCTCAATAGGTGCCGAAATTGAACAACCGCTGGGTAACGGCTATCGACTCCCGACCGAAGCGGAATGGGCGTATGCGGCAAGATATGCGGATGGGGAACCCACAAGGTTCCCATGGGGCGACAACATGCCACCTTCTGACATTCATGCAAATTACGCGGACCTGAGTGCCGACAGGATGGTGCCTTACATAATCGCCGACTATAACGACACTTACAGGGGGCCCGCGCCAGTGGCTTCATTTGATCCCAATGACCACGGTATCTACGACCTGGCAGGCAATGTTTCCGAGTGGATTCATGACAACTATTCCATCGCAATCCCGAGAGAAACACTTACGGACCCCATAGGACCCGATGGCTCCAGCCACCGCGTGATCCGTGGTTCAAACTACACACATGGGCGCTTCAGCGAACTACGGTGGACCTACCGGGATTTTGGGCAAGAACCTCGACCCGATGTAGGATTCAGGGTCGCTCGCTATGTGAACAACGTTTCAAGCGAACAGTCTGAAGACACATCGACCGTTGCCGTAGCGGAGGTGGGAGTAGTGCCATGATACGCCAACCTCGATCTCTCGTTTGGATACTGCTTGCTTTGATGCTGACGACGACAACACTGCACGCTGAAGAAGCGGAGGAACCCGTCAAGGAGGCGACGCCATCGACGGACGACCCGACGCCGGCCGCTATGGGAGATGATGACAGCGATGCAGCTGAAACATTCCGAAGCAGCAGCTGGAATCTACAGCGTGCAGTCCGTGACTTTGTGCCCAGTGAAGAAATCGAAGTCGACAAACCTGTCGACTTTCCAACCAATATCTAGCGATCAAGGTTCCCCATGCAGAAGAACGTTCCCCTTGAATTCATCTATCAGGTGTTCTCACTAATCATCGCTGTCATCATTATTCACGCGATCTATGTGTCCATCATTCGACCTGGCGCCAGAGAAGTGCTGGAACAGCAGGCGATTGAAATCAACAGCAATCCAAACTACGTACCGGAGCGGTCCACATACGTTGTTATACGAGACTTTGAGCAGGAAGCATGTTTTGTCCTGATGGTCTGGGCATTCTCACTCATGGGATATAAGGCCTGGCGAACCCGAGAGGAACGCCTGATGATGTCACGCGACCTCGTGCCGATGGGTGACGGCATCAGCATTCTGCCTGAGGACACCCGCGAGTATTCCAGACCCATCCAGGCACTGAACGATAGTGAGCAGGGGTATCTCGTGCCCCGAGTGCTACTGAACGCCCTCGATCGCTTTCGGTCAACCCGTAACATACAGGATGTATCTACCACTGTAAGAGCAATCTGCGAATCCGAGACGGATCGACTCGATTCTGAACTGGCGCTGGTCCGATATATCGCCTGGGCGATCCCATCGATCGGGTTTCTCGGGACGGTTCGCGGCATCGGACAAGCACTCGGGCAGGCCCATCAGGCGGTGCAAGGTAACATTGCCGGCGTAACCCAGAGTCTCGGCGTTGCATTCAACTCAACGTTTGTCGCTCTATTGATCAGCATCATTGTGATGTTCCTGTTACATCAGCTGCAGCAAAGTCAGGAAAAACTGGTCCTCGATGCTGGAGCATATTGCGACAAACGACTCATTCAGAACCTTAAGAGCTGATCGTGCATCCTTACCAGCACCGCCAATATGAAGCCCGCCGCACCAAGAATCGGGGTGATTCATGTCCATAGCTACCATCGAATTGAACGACATCGCCATCCGGTTCGACGGCGATCAGGGAATCATTGAGAGCCCTGGATACGCAGTTATTGATGGCGACAATCTGTTGATCGGTGAGGCCGGGCGCGCCAATGCAAGGTTGTTACCTCGTTGGCGCAACAACCGTTTCTGGCAGTCGCTCGATACCAATCCCCTCGCGGATAGCACGGCCCGCGTTCGTCATCACGCGGACCTTGTGTTCTCACACCTTGAATCCCTGTCTGAGAACGTCAAAGGCCAAGCGGGGGTGATCCTTCTTGTCCCGTCTGACTACACCGCACCGCAACTGGGACTGCTTCTGGGCATCACAAAAGAGTTAGGTTGGCCCGTTTCTGCCATGCTGGACACCGGCGTTGCCGCAGCATTGAATGCAACCAGTACTCATGTCGTGCACATCGAAATCTATCAGCATAGATGGGTCATGACAGCAGTAACGACGGGGGATTATATCCAGCGCACCCAAAGCATAGCGGTTGGCAATCGCGGATGGTCATCACTGATGGATCAATGGGCAAGCTTACTGTCCAACAGATTTATTGCAGAACATCGATATGACCCCTTACGCCAGGCTGCGAGTGAACAAGCCCTCTATGACCATATCCTAGTCTGGCTGAGTGATCCAAACTCTCCCCCATCGCTAGATGTCGGCGAAGCCTCGCGAACCGTCAGCCTCTCAGAGGCGGAATGGAAGTCTGTCTGCAGCGAACAAATTGCGGAACTCATGAATACCCTCGTGGGCTATATCAAGCATAACAATCTGAAAGGTCCTGTCGAAGTCCTCCTCGGCCACCACGCTGCGCACGTCCCAGGCATCGCACAATCTCTCGAGCTGATCGACGGTGTCGTTGTGACTGTGATGAAGAGTGACACTGTCTCGACTGCGGTCCGAACACATGGCGACACCATCGCCTCGCTATCGGCTGACGTGACGCACATTGTTCAACTGCCGATCGGGGTCGACATTACACCGCATACGCTACACGCGCCTCGCGCAACGCATATCTTGTGTGGCTCTCACGCCATCCGAATCGACAACAGTCTTGATGTCATTGGTATTCAAAATGGAAGACTTGTCGCCGGCGGCAATGACCCGGCGTTCAGTCTCATCCAACACGGTGCACGGACGCTGCTCGATCCACACCGTTCAGTAGTTTTGAACGGGAAGGCAACTGTCGACACCTCTGACGTTGTACCGGGAGACGTGATTTCGCTAGACAGCCTGGATCTGATGATCATCAGTGATGCATAAATAATGGCCAGGAAACGCGAGGCCTCCGTCTTCAGCTTGTCCTTCCTGGACATCATGTCCTGTGGCTTCGGCGCAGTTATTCTCGTTTTCATCATCATAAACCATGGATCAGAGACTCATAGTCAAGAGCTCAACGTTACATTGATGGCAGAGGTCAAGAAACTTGAGGAGGAAGTCAGTATCGGGGCAGAAAATCTTGTCGTTTTGCGTAATGCGATGGATGAAACCGACGGGGATATTGCAACCGCGGAGTTGACGATAGAGCAAATGTTGGAACAGATTCGTCAGCTGCAGCAACAAATGCTGGAACTTGTGGAATCCGATTCTAGCGACGAAGAAATCGCTTCACTGAAGGCTGATCTCCTGAGCATTGAAGAACAAGTTGACGATCTTCAAAACAGTACCGCCGCCAACAATGCCGGTGCGGCGGCGAGGACCGTCATCGGGCAAGGATATCGCCAATACCTGACCGGTATTCGAGTCGGTGGTGAACGTATCCTGATTCTGCTCGATGCATCGACGAGCATGCTGCACAGATCAATCGTCAACGCAATTCGCCTGGGGCTAATGGCACCCGATGAGAAAATTGCAGCGGAGAAATGGCAGCGTGCGGTACGCACTGTCGAGTGGGTATCCGCCAACGTGCCGCCAGATGCAGATGTACAATTGGTGGTATTCAACGGGGAACCGATCCCGTTATCGGGATGGATCAATGCGACCAGCGAGACAGATACGGAAGCAATGCTGGAACGACTTCGTAACCATATTCCGGAAGGCGGGTCGTCATTGGTCAACGCCTTTGAATATGTTGCAACGTTAGATCTACCTCCCGACAACATCTTTCTGATCACAGATGGCTTGCCCACCCAGGGGAAAAGCGAGCCTCGTGCACCAACTATATCGTCATCCGAACGGGTCAGACTCTTCCGTAACGCAATTGGCACACTGGATGACAACATACCGGTGAATGTCGTTTTGTTTCCAATGGAAGGTGATCCAATGGCGACCCCTTACTATTGGATACTCGCCCAGGAAACCGCAGGGTCATTTCTCGCGCCATCGCGCGATTGGCCATGATACGGCAGCAGGAGCGGAAAGAATGAGGGCAGAATCATGAGTAGGAAACGGCGAGACACGGAAGGGATCAGCCTTTCTTTTTTAGATGTGATCAGCTGTGGTTTTGGTGCACTGATCCTGCTCCTTGTCCTGACGAAGGTGTTTGAACCTATCGTTTTTAAGGAATCTGCGGCTGCACTTGAAGGATATCTTCGCGATCTTGATGCAGATCTCGCAGACTTAAGAGGAGATGCACGTGTCATTACACGCGACCTGCTTGAAAAGGAACGTATTCGGGATGAGACGCTCGCGCGATTAGACCAGGTCGAAACACGAATGGTCACAACAGAGAAAGAATTCACCGCAGTATCTCAGAAAACACAGGTCAACAATGCTGTACAAACTCGCCTCTCTTTGGCGAGACAGTCTCTCACCGAGGAGATGCAACGCCTCATGGCGAACGTTCAACGCGATCTGGATAACAACAAGATAGGCGGCATCCCCGTCGATAGTGAATACGTGATCTTTATCATCGACAACAGTGGCAGCATGCGCGAGTTCGCCTGGCCCTTGGTTCTCCAGAAAATCAATGAAACGCTTGACCTCTACCCAAGGTTGAAGGGTATCCAGATCATGAACGATCAGGGTCACTATATGTTCAGTCAATATGCCGGTGACTGGATGCCAGATACTCAGGCACGACGCACCGCAATCGTCAGCAGACTGCGAAACTGGACAGCCTTCAGTGCAAGCAACCCGGCTCCCGGCATCGTCAAGGCAGTCTCTACATACTATCGACCAGGACGAAAGATCAGCCTCTACGTGTTTGGAGACGACTTCAACGGCCGATCAATTCAGGCAGTGATCGACAGAGTCGACAAAGTGAACCAAAGTGATGTGGAAGGGAACCGACTAGTTCGAATTCACGCGGTTGGTTTTCCGGTGATTTTTCAGCAAAACGCGGCCTTCCAAGCCACCGGCTTTCGGTTCGCACATCTGATGCGCATTCTCGCTGAAAGAAACGGTGGCACATTTATCGGGCTTGATGATTACCGACTGCTCTAGAGCCTACCGCAGCCCTAAAAAACCCCCAATCGCTTCATCTCTAAGAACGATTCACCAACCGGAGCGGTAACGCTACCGGCCCTGTATCTACGAAAACGGCGCCATGATTTCGTAACTGTCGATGTAACGACTGATGACGGTTCAGGTAGGCCATAACGACGTGAAAATCTAGCGCATCATATAGTTAGAGCAACCGCGGTACCTATTCACTCGTTCCAGAGTCGCGGTGGTGGACCAAATTTATTCGACCCTTTGTTACCGGGCCATAACAGGAGAAACAAAAGCATAAACGTATTAATTATGAACACGAAAGACAGAACAGAGAACCAGCCAGAAGCACCAAGGTCGTGCAGACGCTTGATCACGAAAATGAACGAGAACACAGAGCCGAACAAAAGCATGACAAATGAAAGTGTTACCAAGATCCCGGTGATGATACTCACAGTTTCTTCGTTGGGCGCCAGCTCCAAAAAAACGGAATAAAAGAGAAACCAAGCCGCGAACGAAAGAGGCAGAGCGAGAACCATTCCTAGGTACTTTAGGCGACCAATGCGCCCTTTGGGTGAATTCCAAGGTGCCTAGTCAAATCCCTCATCTGAGGTTTCGACGTTAGATGCCGGTGTGATGTGGGGATTGTTTGCTGGATTGGACATACGATTGCTCCCTCACTGCTTTCTTCGATCCGCCTTTGCCGTGGTGTGCCTAGCCAGATGTCACACGGGTCGACAACGATACAATGGCCCCAATAACGTAGTCACATACATCGGAGGCAGGCAAGTAACTGACAGGATGCACGGGTCTTTAGATAAGTGCCTGAAGTCTTGGGATGCTCTCCGCACGATGTCTTTAGTGGGATCGCTTCCTTACGACAGATCGGGCTGCCAATCGAACGCTCGCTTAGCATTTTCCTGAAAAAAGAGCGGCGCAACATTGGCACGCAGCGACAGGGTCGCGACCTCCTCCCGGCCGCGCTGCCAGTCGATCGTGGGGAACTCGGTGCCAAACATCATTTTTTCGCGCCCGCGGGTATTGATGAAGTGCACAAAGTTCTCTGGCCAGTATTTGGGCGCGACTGCCGTGCATGACATATACACATTGTCCCAGTGAGTAATGATTGAGATAACCTCCTCTGTCCAAGGCTGACCACAATGTGTCATCACCAAGCGCAACTCAGGGAAGTGAAACGCGACTTCATCAACATGGATCGGATTCTGCACCCATCCAGGTCGCCTCGGACCGGGCATCCCGACATTCATGCTTACCGCCATGTTCATCTCGATGGCGAGGACATAAAAAGGCCAGTACACACGGTCCGTCGGCGGCAACGTGTAACGGAAAGGAGGAATACGTAGGCAACGGACACCGCACTCCTCGACATACTGACGGACCCTCCGGATTTCTGGCATTCCCTGCGTGGGATCAACAATCATCGCTGGCAAAATTTTGCTCGGGTATTCCTGGTGCGCCTGCGCTACCCAGTCTGCATGTGCCGGTTCCATGATAGAGACCACCGCAGCACCAATATTGTTGTCATCCAGATGACCTATAAGATCCGAGGGCGTTTCAATCTTCGGTCGGTTTGTCATGTCCTTGAACAGATAGGACAAGCCACCACCGCCTTCTTCGGTTGACAGAAAGGACGAATTGATCAGCGTATCAATCGCACGGTGTTCGAATCGCATATCCACTCCACGGACAGCAAAGTATATTGTTAGTCTAACCGACAAGAACCATGCTGATGAAAATACCTGGGGCAGGCCATGCAGGGCGCGTCCACGATCTCTATAATGCAGCCAAAAGTGAGACAACCGAGAGCGCGCGATTCATGTTGTGTCGTCACAGAGCCTGACAGGAGATTGCCATGGCCAAACAAAAATCCAAGCCCAGATTCGATCGATCTACCCAGGACATCGGTAACATCCTCGGACTCGAGCATGTCAACGTAACAGTGCCGGATCAGAGCCAGGCCACCAACTTCTACGTCCAGGGGATGGGCTTTACACGTGACCCGTATGTGGATTTTGGCTCCTTTAATGTCTGGATCAATCTTGGCGAACAGCAGTTTCACCTGCCAACAAGAGATCCACAGGTGGTTCGGGGACATGTCGGTGTGGTTGTCCCGGATCTAGATCAGCTGGAACAACGTCTGACGCGAATCTCACGTCAGTTCGCCGACAGTAAGTTCAGCTTTAAGCGTCTAAAATCTCGTATCGATGTCACCTGTCCGTGGGGGAACCGCATTCGATGTTTTGCACCCGGCGATTTTCGCGACATGAGTCTAGGTATGCCCTATGTCGAGTTTGACGTCCCCGAGGGGACCACCAAAGATATTGCAGAATTCTATGTCACCGTCATGGGCGCACCCGCATCGGCCGCAAAAGGTCTGGCCCGCGTGTCGATCGGTAAGGGGCAGGAACTGCGTTTCCGAGAGACGCCGAAGAAGCTACCTCCGTATGACGGCCATCACATCGCAATCTATACCGTCAACTTCTCTGGTCCACACGATCTGCTCAACAAAAAGAAACTAGTGATCGAGGAATCCGACAACCATCAGTACCGGTTTAACCGGATTGTGGCTCCCAGGACCGGCAAAGTGCTATTTGAGATCGAACACGAGGTCCGCAGCTTGTATCACCCGATGTTCGCGCGGAACTTGACCAACAGGAACGCGGATCAGTCGTTCTTCAATTACCGGCGTGGGCGAGACGCATTCATGCCATCCTGAAGGTCAATTAGACTGAAACCAACGCATCCGCTTCCATAACAACAGGACCAACATGTCAGCAACCAGTCGACGCGCCTTTGGCGTCAAGATCCTCAATTCGAACCATAAGGAAATTCGTCGCCTGAAGCGCGACGGCCATGTGGCAGAGTTACATGGCAACAAATTCTGGAATTCCAGTTTTCTCATCATGAACCACCTTCGGAAACACCCGCTCAAGAAGCGTTCCAGGGTGCTTGAGATTGGTTGTGGCTGGGGTTTGCTAGGTATTTTCTGCGCGGAACGCTTCGACAGTCGGGTGACAGGTATCGATGCTGACGAAAACGTGCTGCCTTATATGGAGCTGCATGCCGACGTGAACAAAGTGAAGATTGCTGGTGAAAAAAAGACGTTCCAGCAGCTCTCTGTCGGCTACCTCAGCCAGTTCGACGTTGTCGTCGGTGCGGATATCTGTTTCTGGGACGAGATGGCAGGCATGTTGTTCAACCTGACCCATCGTGCTGTCAAAGCAGGCGTCAAACAGATCATGATCGCCGACCCCTGTCGCCCGCCTTTTTCGGACCTCAGTGAACGCTGCCAGAAACGCTATGGCGACAACGCGAAAGTTGAAGCCATGTGGTTGTCCCATCCTGTTCGAGCTTCCGGTGAAATTCTAATCGTTAAACACTAAAGCATGTCCGTAACGCAGGAGAATTCTATGAGTGGCGCACTCTCCGACATTCGGGTCATTGACCTGTCATCCGATCTCGCTGGCGCCTGGGCGGCCAGGTTGTTTGGTGATCAAGGTGCCGATGTCATTCTTGCTGAACCGCCCGAAGGTCACTGTCTTCGTCACGAACCGCCATTCGTAACAAACTCAGATGGTAGCAAAGAGAGCGCGTTGCACGCGTATGCCAACTGGAACAAGCGTTCTGTGATCATCGAGGATAAAGCGCAACTTAAATCGTTGGTCTCAAATGCAGATGTTCTGATCACTAACCAACGTGCACCGTTTTCCGGAAAGACAAAGATCGCGATCGACGCACTACCCACTGACGGCATTCATCTGTCGATCACTCCGCATGGGCTGACTGGTCCATGGGCCGGCTACCCTGGCAACAATCTGACACTGACATCGCGCGTCGGGTGGGCGGCCATGAACCGGCGCGTGGACGAACCACCCCTGCAGCTCCCCGTTAGGCAGACCGGTTACATTACGGGCGTCGCAGGTTTCGTATCCGGTGTCGCGGCGGTGATCCGTCGTCATCAAACAGGAGAGGGAGAAACGGTTGATCTAAGCCAGTTGGAAGCGCTGTCACTCACCTGTTATCCCTGGGCGCTCATGGGCAACTACATTGGTGGAGACCGCGTTCGTTATGGTGTCACCGGTGCCCGCACCAAAGGAAAGCCCGGTCCGCTATGGCAAACCAGTGACGGTTATATCAACTTTGGGTTCGGTGAATGGAAGCGTTGGACGGAAGCCCTCAGCTATCTCGGCCTCGACGACTTCGCGAACGACGAGGTTCTGATACCGGTTCTCGGTCGCCAGCAAAAGGACCTGCGTCCAATCAGTACGGGTCTCGCGGATGCAGTTGTTTCGCGTAATAAATGGGATATCTTCAACAAACTTGCAGATTTACACTGCATCTCGGGCGTGGTGCAAAACGCACACGAGCTTTTACATTGCGAACAAATGAAGGCACGTTCCTTCTACATGCAGACCAATATCGGTGGTCAATCGCGATTGACGGCAGGGGCTCCTGCGAGACTCTCTGAAACACCCTACCAACACTATCGAAGCGCCCCGGACATCGGCGAGCACAATACAGATTGTGATCGTATCGCACAGGCGGTCGCGTCCCGCAACGGCGATAAAGGGGCCCAGCCCCTCGCAGGTATCCGTGTGCTGACGTTCACGCAAGCCTGGTCGGGTACCTTCGCGACGGAACTCCTCGCTCTTCTCGGGGCCGATGTTGTTCAGATTGAAGCGCGAAAAAGGCCCGACGTCTGGCGTGGCGCCGGATCACCCGTCCCCCCTGCAATCAGAGACGAGAATAAGGAACAGAGTCCACTGAATACCAACGGGATGTACAACTCTGTCAACCTGAACAAGCGCGCCATCACACTCGACATGGGCAGTGAGGAGGGACTCGCCATGTTCTGGGAGATGTTGCCCTACTTTGACGTCGTGGCAGAGAACTTCAGTCCCCATGTGATGAGCAAATGGGGAATCACGCTCGACACATTGCGCGAGAAAAAACCGGATATCATCTTTGCATCATTGTCCGGATACGGGCGACAGGGACCCTGGTCAGAGTATCCGGCGAATGGTGCCACCACCGAACCCATGTCGGGATTCGCGTCGGTTCATGGTTATGAAGATGACGAGGCCGCCAATACAGCAGGTCTGATACCGGACCCGATCACAGGCTACTATTTCGCAAGCTCAATCCTGTCGGCGATCCATCATCGCAACAAAACAGGCCAGGGTCAGCGCATTGACGAAGCCATGATGGAAGCCGTGGCAGTACAGATGGGTGACGGTATGCTCCATTGCGACGCCACCGGCGAAGTTCCAAGACCTCGTGGCAATCGGCATCCACGACATGCCCCGCACAACGTTTTCCAGGACAGCGACGGCGAATGGCTCGCCATTGCAGTCGACTCGGATGACGCGTGGCTAAGGCTTTGTGAAACACTGAATATGGACAACGAACGGTCCGATGATAGACTCAGGAGTTCAGAAGGGCGAAAAGCAGCTGAGTCCAGGATCGATGATCGCCTGTCTGCCCTCGTTGCCCAAAGTACAGCGTCTGAGCTGGAAGAAAGTCTGTGTAGAGCCGGGGTCGCGGCTGCGGCGGTTCAACCCTTTGAACCCGTCTATGCCGATCCCAGCGACCATGTCCTAGAACGCGGGTTTATGGTGCAGCTGACCCATGTGGAATGTGGCCAACACTATTATGCGACGGCACCCTGGATCATGCAGGGACTGGGTCGACCTTCAGTGCGGGCATCACCCTGTTTCGGAGAACATAGTCAGGAGGTCTTTGCAGAAGAACTCGGTCTTTCAGCCGCCGACTATGAGCAGCTCGAGGCTAAAGGTATTACCGGCAAATCCAGGTTATAGCCTGGCATGTGATCCCAGCCGACCAGAAGTGATATCGGAACCTCACAATCGCCATTGTGTGACCATGTCCTCAGTCTCTCCGTCTACACGCATTCACGGCGCTCTCTTCGCCATTGCCTCGAATGTCGGCTGGGGTCTGCTACCGATCTACCTGAAATGGCTCGACCAGGTAACGGCCTAGGAGATCCTTGCCCAACGCGTCCTCTGGTCTGTCGTTCTTTTACTCGGATTACTGGCAGCAACTAGGCAGCTTCATGTTCTGTAATTACCACGCCGCCATTGGCCATGGATCGTGCTTTCCGCTGGTCCCTCTAGATCAACTGGGGGACATATATCTATGCGGTCATCATCAACAACATCGTCGAAGCCAGCCTAGGTTACTTCATCAATCCCTTTGTCACTGTCCTGTTGGGGATGGTGTTCCTTGGCGAACGGCTCAATCGATGGCAGAGAATTGCTATGCGGATCGCAAGCGCTGGGTTGTGTTCCAACTGATCAGCTAGAGATCCGTCCCCTGGATCGCCCTTTCACTGGCATTCAGCTTCGGACTCTATGGTCTGGTCCGCAAGAGAATGAACGTGCACGCAATTGGTGGACTCTGTCTTGAGACTCTAGTTCTAGTACCTCTGGTACTCACCTGACTCGTCATGCTGTGGCAGCAAAACGAACTGCGGTTCCTGCACACCACGATCACGATTGACCTCCTATTGATCGTAGCCGGTCTGGTCTCCTCGTTTTCCTTGCTGTGCTCCAACGCTGCGGTGACGAGAATTTTATTAGTGTCGATGGGCATGTTTCAGTATCTGGCACCGTCCATGACGCTTATTATCGCAGTCATGATTTACAATGAACCGCTTGGATTCGATCGCTGGATCACTTTTGCCTGCATCTGGTCAGCCATCATGATCTTCACCGGTAATGCCGTTGCAGGCGTTCGCCCCCTGACCAATAACGTGGTCTGACATCAGGCCCCGACAGGAAGGAGGGATCTACTGACCTTTGAAAGTTGGGGTCGTCTTGTTCAGAAAAGACGTGATCCCCTCTCGACTGTCCTCAGTCATTAGCAACGCTCCCTGCCCAAGTTTCTCCATCGCCAATGCACCGACCAGACTAGCTTCCATACCCTTATTGACCATCAGTTTCATAAACTGTGGGACAAAAGGAGCGAACGTCGCGAGGTGAGACGCCATCTTGTCGACCTCAGCAAGCAGATCCTCTTGTTCAATAATACGAGTCACGAGTCCAATCTCCAGGGCACGTTCCGCATTGATCGGCTCGCCCATCAACATCATCTCCATGGCCCATCCCGCACCCACGATTCGAGGCAACCGGGCCGTTGCGCCGCCGCCGGGGATGATGCCGAGTTTCCCCTCCGGCGTAGCGAACCGGCTATGGGGTGTGCAGATTCGGAGGTCACAGCCCAAAGCAACCTCCAGTCCGCCTCCCATACAGATCCCATCAATTGCAGCAATCGTCGGTATTGGGAGATTTTCCAGCTGCTCTGCCAGCCCCTGAACAATCGGCTCCATGGCTTTTTTCAGATCGCGGTCCAGCACTTCATTCAGGTCAGACCCTGATGCAAAGGATCGACCACCAGCGCCAGTAATCGCGATGACGCGAACACACGCGTCCTCAGCGGCCTGCGATACGGCAGATTGAAGCTGAGAGAGGGTCTCAAGGGAGATTGCGTTGTGTTTTTCTGCCCGGTTGATCGTGATCAACGCCAGCTGGTCACGTACTTCGTAGAGGACTTCCAGATCATCCATTGATGGTTACTCATTGGTATTAACGGTTCCACAACATAATGAATCGGTCGCCGATTACAACCAATGTAAGGAGCGCGTGAATCCGCCAGGGATCATTTGATTGTAGGAGGACGGAGCGTTACCTTTTAGAAACCATCAGGAGAGCCACCATGATTTACGATAACGTCCTTCAGACCATCGGGAATACACCGGTCGTCCGCATCAACCGCATTGGACCCGAACGGCAGAATATCTTCGCCAAGCTGGAAGCCTTCAACCCACTGGCATCCGTCAAAGACCGACTGGCCATCGCCATTATCGAAGATGCGGAAAGGACGGGGGCGATTTCGCGGGGTCAGACCGTCGTTGAAGCAACCTCCGGCAATACCGGTATCGCACTTGCGATGGTATGCGCTGCCAAGGGCTACCCGTTTGTTGCCACGATGGCGGAGTCATTCTCTGTCGAACGACGCAAGATCATGAAGGGCTTGGGTGCCCGCGTCATTCTGACCCCCGCCGCTGAACGTGGATCTGGTATGGTTCGTCGTGCGGAGGAACTAGCAGCAGAACACGGCTGGTTTCTTGCGAGACAGTTCCAGAATGCAGCGAACCCTGCCTATCACCGCAATACCACCGCTCCTGAGATCCTGCGCGACTTTGCGGGCCGTCAACTGACCCACTTTGTCAGTGGCTGGGGCACCGGGGGGACCATCACCGGCGTGGGGCAGGTTCTGAAAACTGCACGTCCTGACATAAAGATTATCGGGACCGAGCCTGAAAACGCATCGCTTCTGTCTGGCGCTGAATGGAACCCACACAAAATTCAAGGCTGGACACCGGATTTCGTACCAGAAGTACTGGACGCGAAGGTGATCGATGAAATCTATCCTGTGTCTGATGCCGACGCCATCACCACCGCGAAACGGCTTGCAAGCGAGGAAGGTATTTTCTGTGGTATCTCCGCCGGTGCGACGATGGCTACGGCACTCGAGGTCGCAGAGTCAGCTCCTGAGGACTCAACATTCTGTGTGATGTTGCCCGATACTGGTGAGCGGTACCTGTCGACACCACTGTTCGAAGGCATCTCCGAAGACTCAGATGACGATTGGCTCGCGAGCCTTTAGGACAATTGACACCACGCGGAAACTGTCATGACCATGCAACGAACGCCACTGCTGCTCTCCCGCATCATGGGAAGAGGCGCAGCCCTGGATCCCCACATCGAAGTGGTCACTCTGCAGGCGGGTGGGACTCATCGACAAACACTTCAGTCGACCTGGCATCGCGCCAATCAGATTGCTTCTGCACTCTCGGAGCATGGCATCGGAATCGGTGACCGGGTAGCGAGTTTCATGTGGAATAACTACCGACACCTTGAATTGTATCAAGGCGTTACGTCAATGGGTGCCGTTCTGCACACACTGAATATCAGGCTTGGCCCTGCAGACCTTGAATACATCATTAATCACGCGCAGGACAGAATCATCTTTGCGGATGAAGACCTGTTGCCACTGCTGGATCCCGTACTCGACAACATACCATCGGTTGAACTGCTAGTCGTCTGCCGGCATGGCGAATCAGGCGAAAGCGCGTTTCCGAACCAGGTCGACTACGAAACTTTCATCGAGGGTCAACCTGAAAAGTATGATTGGCCTGACATTGATGAGCACTCACCGATGGGGCTCTGCTACACCAGCGGGACGACCGGAAAACCCAAAGGTGTCATGTACACCCACCGCTCCACATACCTACACACTATTACTGAGGCCATGACTGACGCTATGGGGCTCTCCGCGCGTGACGCAATCTGCGGCATCGTTCCGATGTTTCATGCTATGGGCTGGGGGCTACCATTCACCGCATCCATGCTGGGCTGCAAACAGGTCATGCCTCACCGTTTCATGCAACCGGATCGTCTGATTCAGTTAATGTCAGATGAGGGAGTGACTATCTCAGCAGGTGTACCCACCATCTGGCAGGGTGTCATGCAGATCATGCAAAACGATGCTGAACAATTTGATCTCTCCAAACTTGATCGGCTCATCTGTGGGGGTTCTGCACCACCACTTGCAATGATGCGCTGGTACTGGGATACCCTTGGGATTGAGATGATCCAGGCCTGGGGTATGACGGAAACCAATCCGCTTGGTACGCTGTCCCGAAAGGTTGCAAAGCGCTCACACTTGGCACTGACAGAAGATCAACAGTTCGAGAACATCAGTAAAGCCGGGCTAACCATGCCGGGACTGGAAATCGAGATCTTTGATGAGGCGTTTGAGGCTGTTCCCCACGATGGCGAAACGGTCGGAGAGCTATTGATTCGTGGTCCATGGATCGCCAGTGAGTATTTCAACAATCCACAACCAGGGAAATTTCACGAGGACTGGCTGGTCACCGGCGATGTCGCGAAGATCGATTCGGAACAATACCTAGTGATCGCGGACAGATCAAAAGACTTAATCAAATCAGGCGGGGAGTGGATCTCTTCAGTCGACCTTGAAAATCATATCGTTGCACTCGAGGCCATTAGCCAGGCGGCTGTTGTGGCCCAGCCCCACCCCAAGTGGGATGAGCGCCCCGTCGTGCTAGTCGTGTTAAACGACGGCCAATCAATCTCCATGGACCAGATTCTTGAACACTGTGTCAGTCGCTTCGCTCGATGGCAGTTGCCCGATGACGTCCTCACGGTCAATACCCTGCCTCTGACCTCTACCGGAAAACTGGACAAGAAAACCATTCGTGCCAATCTGGCAGACGATGGCTATCAGCTCCCAGATCTGCGTCAGTAGCAATCGACAACGGCGGGAAACCTTTGGCTGATGAAAACCCTTTAGCTGGTGAAAAGCTCTTAGCTGATAAAAGACTCTCACTAGCCAAAAGCCACAACTGGAAAGGCAACAACTACAACGGCAGGATAAGAAAAGAGCCATGACCCTCTGGCACGATGTAAAAGACCCAAGCGGCCGCCCAACCCAAGAGTTCAGACTAGAAACAACAAGAGGAAGGGATGTCACCGGTGCGCTGTGGCTGTCTGAAAAGGGACCGCAAGAAGGCTTGCAAAAACATCTCGTCTGTTTTGGTCATGGTGCTTCAGGCAACCGATACCAGCCTCCAATCACGCATCTGGCAGGTCGGTTCATCGAACTTGGAATGCCAGTACTATCGATTGATGGCCCAGTTCACGGGCTCAGGCAACAGGGAGAAGGTGGACGGACCGCCTTTGGTCCCGAGCTGGCGCGCCAAACCTGTGTTGAGGACATGATCGATGATTGGCAGATCGCGATTACCGCGGCTCAAGGCCATCGAGATGTGGGGATCACACCACTCGCATACTTTGGTCTCTCGATGGGTTCGATCTTCGGTATACCCCTCGTGGCTGCACGGGACGATATGACCGTCGCAACGCTGGGATTGCTGGGTATCAGTGGACGGTTTCCACACGGTAATGAGGTGATGGCTGCCGCGGCCAATATTACCTGCCCCTTATTATTTCTTATGCAATTGGAAGATGAACTGTTTGAACGTCAAGGCTATTTGGAATTGTTTGACGCAATGGCCAGTGACGACAAACGTCTCCATGCGAATCCCGGTCTTCACCCAGAAGTTCCTACCGAAGAGATCAATTTCTCTTTCGACTTCATGGTCGCACACCTTCGCGGTTCGGGACATCAGTCACCAACGACACGGATGGCCGAATAATGACCTCTACAAAACATCTGTGGCGACGGCGCCAGTGTGTAAAGATTCAGCAAAGATCCAACCCATGGAATCTTTATAAAGTGAAAATATAGATTAATCCCTACTAAACAGGATGTTACTTGTAGCATCTGGAGTGTTTCGAAAATCCGGTCCTCTCTCCTACCCTCGATTTGTTAACAAAATAAAGATTGCATAAAGACTATTTATGCACTACTTTTACTAAATAAAACGATCGTAACTACCTATCCGTCCCCCGTTTGGGTGGATGAACCCGAACTCTACAGGAAATAGATGCATGAAGAAGCATATTGCGCTGGCTCTCGCGCTTGCCCTGACTCACTCCGCATCTGCCGATACAAAAGTCATCGACGGTCAGCGGTTTATCACCAGTGAAAACCAATATGGC
>Ga0208624_1000180_pt1 | contig 33561 bp, 18 predicted proteins | sample Knorr_S23_td_DCM_FD_185607 | JGI IMG/M metagenome (GOLD analysis project Ga0208624, IMG submission 185607) | Marine microbial communities from Southern Atlantic Ocean transect - Knorr_S23_td_DCM_ad_71m_LV_A (SPAdes) (version 2) | ecosystem: Environmental > Aquatic > Marine > Oceanic | place... | reverse complement strand
CCAAGAGCAGCACTCCAAGGGCTAGACGATTTGACGTTAGTGGTGCTTTCGAGAAACGAGAATTTTGAGACATAGGATCCAACTCTAGGCCGATACCTAATGGGAAGTAAAGAACCGCGTAAAAGCACCCAAGGTAATAAACATAACGGGCGATCTCATGCTCACGAGCCATGCGGGCGTTAGCATAAGCCTAAGCTGTATTCGTGCGAAGGAGCCCCGATACTTCGGGACGATATTCATATGTTTGATCTCAGAGAGATCGCGGTGCCAAGCCCCTCCTGTGACCCGCCACGAAACGAGATTTTCGCGTTCTTTTGTTAAATTGACGCATTTACAGATCCACAAATAGCAACACAGGCATTCTGCCTGCGCTATCGAATCGCCCCCATTGCAAAAGCGACGACTAGGCTGAGTCGAAACCGGCTAAGAGCCTGCACTAATCCATCTTATCGACCTGAAGGCCGCGAACAATCGTTTCAGTCATCATGCTCTGGCCTCGACCGGATTCTGGCTGGCCTCCCGTGCAAACGGGAGCCCGTATCCGATTAAACGTTCGCCCTTCCGCCAACCAACCCCAAATCCATTGTAAAATCCCGCCAATATCTGGTAGATCTCCCATTCCTTGCTCCGATCGGGTAATTCTACATCGGGGAATCTCCCATCCCCAGTAATCTATCCAGCTTTCTATTGACAGAAAGTGTCAAAAACGTTCATTTTTCTTCTTTTTAGTGAAATTCCTTATCTCGCTTACGGAATTCTCACTCAAAAAGACCAAACTACACAACTATCCTACCTTTTCCATATACCTCACCTACCTGAGTTAAAACCTTTTCTTAACCCACAGCTAGCTGACCGCGTTTGCTCGGCTTTCAGATTGAGGAAATCACCTGGCCTCCAAGGCCATAATGATTACTCGATCAGTGCCCAAATGCGATCAGTATGCTTTCACAACCTACAAGCAGATATCAGCCAATCACTTATGAATAAGATATATCATCATAACCTATCCAAAGCTGCGCTCCTAGTGCTCGGCTTTGCCTGTGCGACCTTTACAGGTTGGGCACAGGAAACGGAGGAAGAAGTCTTTGAACTTTCGCCCTTCACCGTAGACGCAGCAGGCGACGAGGGCTACTACGCATCACAAACCATGGCTGGTGGCCGCCTCAGTGCTTCCCTCAAAGACACGGGAGCTGCTGTTCAAGTCGTCACCAAGGAATTCATGGACGACCTGGGAGCCACGGGCATCGAAGAACTCCTGCAATACACTACGAGTTCGGAGGTCGCCGGTATCCTTGGCAACATCTCGGGAGCCGATGAAGGCGGACTTGGAGAGACAAACGTCGGCAGCGCACGTCGCGATCCCGATGGAGCTACTCGTGTTCGCGGTTTAACAGCTCCTGACCGGACCCGTAACTTTTTCGTTACGCAAATACCTTTCGACTCCTACAACACCGAGCGTATTGACATCAACCGCGGAGCTAATTCCTTCCTTTTCGGACTAGCTTCACCCGCTGGTATCATCAATAATGACCTCGCTCGCGCTCGCTTCCGCAACACTAACGAGTTTCGCTTCCGTGTAGGCAGCGGCGGGAAAGACCCATCTTATCGTGGTGAGTTCAAGATCAACCGCGTTGTTTTCGAGGATAAGCTAGCGGTGCATGTGGCCGGATTGATGGACCGTACCCAGTACCGTCAACGCCCCACATTTAAAGACGACGACCGGATCTACACCGCTTTCTCATATCGTCCTTTCGGCAATGAGAACACCGTTATCAGAGGACATATGGAAACCGGAGAAATCTACGGAAATGCGCCCGACGTTCTCTTGCCACAAGTCAACTTTGAGCAATTTCTTCTCACCCCGGCCAAGTTCAATTCCGGTATGATGGTCAAAAACCGTCGTAACAAAGACTGGCCACTAGCCGCCCAGCATCATGAGGGGCCAACCAAGGGACAATTCAACAACAAGAAATTCTACTCGCCCGCGGATCGAGAAGCATTCACAGCCGCAGGATACATAATGCGGGACCGTCCTGAAACCACTTACCCTGGAGCCCAATACCCAGCACTTCAGTATCGCAATATTCGCTGGGGTGGCGGCGCCTATGGATTCGTTTGGGATGGTAGCAATGGCTACGACCAGCCTGCATTCTCCTACACAGACCAGTACCCAGGAATGACTATCGAAAGGAGATCTGATCCTAAATTCAATGAAATACCGAATTTTTGGTCTGGAGGTCCCTATAAAAATAATGTGGGAAAAAATGGAGGCGCTCCACAGGGCGTCTATCCAGGAAATAAGGGCGAAATCATGGGAATCGGTTGGCTAGACCAAGGCTTCACCGACCTAGATACCTTTGACTTCAGCCGTGCTAACCTCGGTTGGGATAATGACTGGTACTCTCGGGACTTTTTCAATTACGCATTCGCATTGGAGCAGACCTTCTGGGAAGGAAAAGGTGGAATTTCGATCGAATACGATTTCCAGGATCTCTATCGAGACAGCTACACCGCACTCAATGGTGGAAATTCAGTCGTAACCTTCGATACGAATACCCATATCTTGCTTCCTGAGGACATCAACTATGCCGAGTCTGGGAACTATAATTTAAGAGAAAATCCCAATTTCGCACGCCCAGTGATAATGACTAAGTCAGGTCAACGCACGAACGACGACCAGCGCACTTCTAAACGCGTCACTGCTTTCGCGAAATACGATTTCCGAGATCATCTGAACAATGACAACCTAGCCAACCTTCTTGGAAATCACACCTTTACAATATTGGGCGATGAGAACCGCCACCATGAGATGATGATCAACTGGTTCAGAGGTTCTTTCGGCAATCCTGAGCCGGCACTTCACATTGGCCCCGCGAATGCACGACAGGCCCTCAACAACGCCCGCAACACCCCAAATCTGGTCTACATTGGACCACCTCAACCAGAAGCTTACACAAGCTACAGTAAAATATCGGACTTCGAAATCCACCCAGCATACTACGATCTCCGCAGCACTACCGCTCGGAGCTACGATAAGATCGCCTGGAACCTAGGGGTTGATGCAGACGCTCAGGCACTAGCAGATGATATAGACCGATCGAACGGGAATGAGTATTGGAACGAGGCTACTTGGATGCCCATCAATACACCTAGTAAAAACGTGCGGCGCCAAGAAACCTCGGTACAGTCGCTCGCTGCTAATACCCAGTCTAAGTTTTTCAGCGATCATCTAGTAGTCAATTTAGGCTACCGTGAGGATTCAGTCGAAAATTGGCTCAATACCGAACCTCCCTTCATTCCCGGGAACTTGGATGAAATACCAGATGTGACGCCGGATAAATGGCTTCTCGAGGATGGTAACTATAATTCTGTCAAAAAGAATATTTTTGGCTATGGCGCTGTTTTGTATTGGCCGAAAGATATAATACCCCTCCCTGAGGCCGTAAATGATATCACGTTCCACTATAATACTTCCGATAATTTTGTGCCATCGCTTGAGCGTGTAGACCAATACCGCGAGCCTGTTTCTTCACAGGTTGGCGACACTAAGGACTGGGGGGTCAGCGCTTACTTGTGGAACAACAAAGTGGTTGCCTGAGTGAACTTCTACGAGGCGACTTTGGAAAATGCAACGGCCCCAACGTCGGGCATTTTCAACAGGAATCACGTACGTATTTTCCAATGGTACGGACGCCTTAATCGCGATTCTCGACGTTTCGATTCTTACGACAATGAAACCGGCGAGTTCCTATTCGAAGGGGATGGCAAGGTCGATCCACGAATCGTTGATGAATTCATCACTCAAGATCCAGATGATGGTCTTTATTACGCTGGTGAAGACGCCGAAGATGGTTTCGCAAACCTTCAGGACGCGATAGACGCTCAGTGGCCATATTTGGAAGCAACCAAAGCAGCTCGCGAGCCTCTCAAAAAGTACGTATTCGATGAGAGACTAATTCACTCCTTCAACGCTCGCTTCTTGCCTGATGGCGATGTTAACATCCAATGGGCGGGTGCAATTGCTGACACAACCGATATTACCTCAAAGGGTATGGAGGCGGAAGTTATCTTGAATCCATCCAAGAGCTGGCGTATCGCCTTCAACGCGGCCCAACAGGAAGTTGTGTTAGACAATATCTCACCTCGTCTCGGGGTTTTGGTGGAAGATTTCCTCCTGCCCTACATGGCCGAGTTCGGTCACCTCGACTGGGGTAATCCGACAGGAACTCCCCAAGGTGCTACATTCTCCACGACTACATCTGATCGCTTGGTCGAATACTTCTACGTCAAGGGCCTCGAAGGTAAACCTACCGCAGAACAACGCGAGTGGCGCTTCAACTTGATTACGAACTATACATTCCGTGAGGGCCCTCTTTCTGGGTTCCAAATCGGAGGTGCGGCTCGCTGGCAAGACGCTGTAAACGGCGGCTATCCGATCTTTTATCACGAACCAAGCCAAACCTATCGGCCCATCGTGGAAGAGGGTTACTGGACACCAACGGACCTTGCAGTTGACCTGACGATGGGATACCGAAAGAAAATCATGGGAGATGTGGATTGGCGTATGCAGATCAACGTCCGTAACATCCACAATTGGGACAATACTGATATGGACGTCTTCCGCTTTCAACCAGACGGAAGTGATGCCCGGGCACGTTTCGCTCCTCCGAGACAGGTTTGGCTCACCAACACATTCCGTTTCTAGTAAAAGCGTAATACAAAATCTTTTCAAAGGCCCGGCTTATCGCCGGGCCTTTTTTCTGCGCTAGCCTTCTATGAAGTTGTGTTTGAATGGTGGAGGCCCTCGCACGTCGAGGCAGGACGACCGCTCGCACATGAATTCAACAGAATACGCTTCGCTGCAAGATTCCGCGTCGCGGAAACATCCTAAAACCAAGTGACTCCGGCCGTTACGTGATGATGGTGAAGCCTCAACGAAGATTGTCATCTTCTCCTCCTAAAACTCTACCTTATCAACTAACCTCCTCATTGATCTTGCGATAAATTCGCTGACCCATTACCTTCAATTCATAGATCTTTCCGTATCGCGGAACTGAATCGAAACGCTGAGCACTATACTGGAGATGAATCTGCTAAGCCATACGGCAATTTTATCAGCATTATTGCTCGCCATGTTTCAACCAAGCTGTGCACTTCCTGAAGTTGTACTGGATTCGCCGCCCCCTCCCATAACCAGGGCAGAGGTCGATCTCGAACGCTACACCCGAAAGGCTATCGGCAAAAAGCCTGAAGGCGTTCCTTGGATCGCTCATGTGAGAGCCTTTGATTTGAATCAAGATGGTTTGATGGATGCCATAGGATGCGAAGCGAAACACGATGAAGTCATTTGGCTTCGGCAGGAAGGAAATGGACAGTTCACGGAAGTTCTTCTCGCCTCCAATATGCAGGCACCCGTCCACGCCGAAATCTCCGATCTGGACGAGGATGGTGATTTAGACGTCCTCGTATCCTGCATGAATGTCGTCTTCCCCAACAACGACAAAATCGGTACCCTTATAGCTCTTGAGAACGACGGGAGCGAGAACTTCACTAAAAGAATCCTACTAGAAGGCGTCGAGCGAGTAAACGATGCAAAAGTCCAAGACATGGATAGCGATGGGGACCTAGACCTAATTGTTGGTCAATTTGGATACGATCAAGGGGAAGTTCGCTGGATGGAAAACGTTGGCCCGTGGCAGTACGAAAGTCATTCGCTTCTTCAACTTTCCGGGCTGATCAATGTTTGCGTCGATGACTTCAATGGTGACAGATACCCAGACATCGCAGCCCAATTCTCCCAGCAATGGGAAGAGATCCATCTCTTTGAAAACGACGGGACGGGCAATTTCACCAGCAAGATAATTTGGGGCTCAACCAATCATGACTTCGCCTCGAGTGGTATGACGGTGGCGGATCTGAATCAAGACGGTATGCCCGATATTGTCTTCGCCAACGGCGATGGATTTGGCCCCACTCTAAAGCCTGGTCCTCGACCCTGGCACGGCCTTCAATGGCTTAAGAATACGGGTGATGGCAACTTCAACTACAATCGAATCGGTGATCTTGCTGGGGCCTACAGCCCGGTAGTCAGAGACATCGACCAAGATGGAGATCAAGACGTGCTTAGCGTCAGCGCATTCAACGACTGGAGCAATTCTGAATCAGATTCTCTCGTCTGGTTTCGAAATGACGAGGATCAGGGCTTCACGAAAGTCACGCTCGCCCATGAACCGATTCAGTTGCTTACTATCGATTTCGCAGACTTCGACGGTGATGGAGTGGGCGAAATCATCTCTGGCTGTTTCCCCAGTGCCCCTCCTTTCGAACGCATTAATCGTTTCGCCATCTGGAAGGAAAGGACTAGTCGATGAGTAAGCCTCTAATACTAGCTGTTGGCGTCATCCTTACCGCCGGCATATTAACCGGTGGGCTCAACTGGAATAAACAAAGACGTCTAGCGGCAACAATCCAAGACCATCTATTACCGCCTCCTAGTTCCAAAGGCCTTCATTCGGAGCTCGGCTATCGCATTGCTGAATTGAATAAACGGACAACCGAAGGCCCCAATCGGATCGAATCTCTAGCAGAACTGAGTAGCTTGTACCATGCGAACGGATACCTGAGTCGAGCTTGGCAGAATTACCGGATCTTGATCGAACTTGATGATAAAAATCCTCTCTGGCCCTACCGGTTGGCTACGATCGTCTCGAGCTTTGGACATCTTGATGATTCAGTAGCCTTGTATCGAAATGCCATTAAGCTCGATTCAGAATACATTCCCGCGCATATCCACCTGGGAGATGCCCTCTTGAAGCTAAACCGTTATGACCAAGCGCAACGCACTTACCAATCGGCCTACGATAAAGACCCCTCCAACCCATTCGCTTTGTTTGGACTGGCTCGAGTCGCGTTAACTCAAGATGACACTAAAATAGCCCAGCGACTTCTCGAGTCTGCTCGACGTTCCAATAAGCGCATTGGGGGAGATCTGCTTGCCGAGGTTTACGAGTCACTGGGTGAAATGTCAAAGGCCCGGGCCCTCCTTCATGACGTAACCTGGAGCAGTCACATAGACATACCCGATCCGTGGCTCGACGATCTTGTCTCCGTTTGCTACGATTCATTCGAAGTGGCCATGGCTGGAGGGAAAGCTGGTCGAAGAGGGAATACCACCCGGGCGATCGAACTGTTGAAGAAGGCCATAAGTTTGGATCCCCTCGATCAAAACGCCCACAATCACTTAGCTGAGACCTACGTAGCCCAAGGAGATCTGAACCAGGCCCGCTTAGCCTACGAAGCCTGCATAAAAGTGTCGCCCACGTTCGACCGAGGCTGGGCTGGACTGATTTCGGTCGAGTTGAAGTCCGGCGACCAATCAAGAGCTTCCCAAGTTATCGATCAGGCGATTGTGAAGTGCCCCAACTCATATGTTATCAATAACTACAAAGGCGAAGATCTTATCAAAAAAACACTTTTCCGGGAAGCGATCCCCTTTTTTGAAACAAGCGTTAGAGCTGCTCCCGAAAAGGCAGTTGGATATAACTACCTAGCTCGGGCATACCTAAACTTGGGGGAAAACGGAAAAGCCCTAAAATATCTGCAGAGAGCCCTTAAGACCGAGCCCAGTAATCCGCTGAGCATAAAATTGATCACAATTTTCTATGTACTTGCGGAAGACACCGCTCAAGCGAGAGCATTCCTGCGAAAAGCCGTCCTTTCCCCTCGAATTTCGGAGGAGGACATTGCTCAACTGCAAGCAATGTTCGACGAAAAGTTCAAAAGGTAGCACAGGCATCCTGCCTGTAATATCTGATATACAGGCTGGAAGCCTGCACTACTCATCGCCCTAGGTCCTGGTCTGGAATACTGGACAATGACCCAGATCGGAGGACCGCACGTCTAGCCGTAGCCTGAGCAAAGGCCGAGCCGGTCCTCCCTACCTTCAAAATCCTGCTCCTGCCAACAGCGGTATCCTTCTCCATGCGACCAGCGAACAGGTATCGAATTGTGTAAATGGACGAAGGATCCGCGGTTCATCGCGAGATGTAGGAGCGGGTTTATCCCGCGATTTCGATTCAGACTAGTTTGCCAGTTATCGCGGGATAAACCCGCTCCTACATCTCGAATGCAACTTGTTTTGAATCCTAAAAGGGTTCGCGGAAACCCCATTAATCCATTTTCTCAATACACAAAAAAGCCGAGTGGGTTTTCAGCTTCGCTCGGCTCTAGAAAATCTGATTCCCGGCTCAACTAATCCAGCAGTTTGATCTGGATGTCCCTGTAATGAACCTCGCATCCAGGGTCGTGGGCCTGGAACGCGATGGTACCACTGCCAATCCGGCGCCCGGCCATATTAGGATTAGGACCCTTGTAGCCTTCTGGCTGGGTCCAGGTCGCTGTGATCTCGCCGTTTACTCTCAAAGTTACCTGATCGTCGACCACCTTGATGTGATAGTCGAACCACTGGCCATCGGTGGACGGGGCTTTCTCCCGGTAGACCTCGGCTCCCATCCTTCCGACTCGAACCACGAAGGGCTCCTCTTCATCCATGGGAACGTACACATTGGCAATCGCGTATAGACTTCCGGTCTTCTTGGGATCCTTGTGGCTCGTATTCACTTGGGCCTCAAAGCCCTGAGAAGGCCAGCCTTCGTCTTGGTAAGCCGTGTGGAAATAAACGCCCGAGTTAGCGTTATCCATGGTCTTTACCTTCATCTTCAGCTCGAAGTTTTTGAAGTTGGCGCCGCCCACTTTGCCCGTATAGAAAAGATGCGAACGGCCTCCGCGAACAACGAGGTTGCCATTCTCTACAAAATAGGAATTGGGATTCTCCTTGTTGGCAGTCCAGCCATCGAGGGTTTGCCCATCGAACAGCGAATGCCATTTTCCTCCATGATGGGCGGCCAAAGCGACCGTGCCCACTAGGGAAATTGCAGCGATTAAGAGTGTAACGTGTTTCATAGAACTCATCTATGCGGTTCCCAAAGCCGAATGCCAACTTCAAAAAGCCGCTCGAAAATCTTTACAATTAGGACTCCATTGACAGGGACCTAGCAACCTTGTGGGATGGGGTCATGAATCGCCGCAAATTCGTTACCGCCGCGGCCGCAGCAACCGCCACCCCGTCTGCGCTTTTCGCAACCCATCATGGTCCCTCTAAAGAGGCTTACTACTTGGAATGGATCAAGTTCGAGGTTCTCAATAACTCCCGACGTGGGGCTCTAGAAACTTTCCTGAAAGATATCGTCGTTCCGGGCCTGAATGAATTAGGCTGTTCGCCGATCGGCGTATTCCGTCCGAAGCACGGAGCCCATGGAACCAACGTATTCATGCTCGTGCCCCACAAAACCATCGATGCGTTATCGACGACCTGGGACAAGCTAAGCCAAACGCCCGATTACCAAAAAGCGGCCAACACGGACATGGATACGCCTCTTTACCAGCGAATGGAAAGCTCTTTGATGAAAGCGTTTTCCCATATGCCGCAGGTAGAAGTTCCTTCGGCGATCGCTGGAGAGAAAAGCCGTATTTTCGAGATTCGAATCTACGAGAGCCACAACCGGTTGAAAGGCGACCTAAAAGTAGAAATGTTTAACGAAGGGGGAGAGATTGAAATCTTCCGCAATGTAGGACTGCATCCCGTCTTTTTTGGCAAGACCTTAGTGGGACCGCTCATGCCAAATCTGACCTACATGTTGGGCTTCAAAGACATGGCCGAACGGGATGCTAATTGGAGGCGCTTTAGCGCAGACCAGGCCTGGCAAAAGCTCCGAAAGAACAAGCGCTATGCAGGAACGGTATCCACGATTACCGATAACATTTTGGTTCCCACTAGCTTTTCACAGATTTGAAACGGGCGTAGATTCCGCTCGCGGTAATAAAGAACCCCGGTCACGTCCCTGTGAATTGCGTTGTGTCGGCGCTATTTCCGCTTTGGGCATTGGCGTCAATCTATACGCCCAAACAAAGAATTCATGGTTCATCGCGAGCCGAAGGAGCAGGTTTATCCCGCGATAATTACAGATTAAACCGTACCGATATCGCGGGATAAACCCGCTCCTACACTCGATTGCTGTTTGTTTTGGGGCCGGCGTGCTTTCCCAAACAATAAACCGGTTTCTTGAATGGGCAATCGGAGATCGCCCGCTGCCCGTGTTAGGGCTAATGACTTAATAATCCTTAAACGGGCCTCTCGGTTCGGCATCGATCATGGTCTCATGATACCACTGGTCGAATCGCTGCTGAAGGCGGGCCAATATCTCCGGCTTCTCTTCAGACAGGTCGCGACTTTCACCGATGTCATCGGCAAGGTTGAAGAGGCCGCCACGACCTTCTCCCATATCAACCCATTTCCAATTACCCACGCGGGCGCCTTTCAATCCGCGACGCTTCCAGTACATATCCTGACGTGGGCTTTCCGCTTCACCACGCAAGGTCGGCCACCAATTGTATCCATCGAGCACAACGCCTCGCGGCAATTGTGCGCCAGTAGCGGCAGCCAGGCTAGGTAGCAGTTCCATTCCCGTCAGAAAGGCGTCATTCTCCACGCCTGCGGGTATGCCTCCATCCGGCCAGCGAACGATTGACAGCACCCTTACGCCACCTTCCCAGGTATCGCCCTTCCCTCCACGCAAAGCTCCATTGTCCGCCGGCCCACCACCCCCATTGTCAGCAAAGAAAATGACAATCGTATTGTCCACCAATCCCTTCCGATCTAGCGTATCGAGAATTTTCCCAATGGAGGCATCCATGCACGTCGTCGCTGCTCGGAAATCACGTTTTCGTTTTTCCCTTGTGGGCACGAGCGTTTCTTCACCATAACGTGTTCCCAATTGATAAGCCGTCTCTACAGCTGGATACATCGCTTCGAATTCTGGAGGTGCCTGCACAGTGCCTCTAATTTTGGGCTCCAAGGCGGAGGAAACATGGGGAGCATTGAAGGGAACATAAAGGAAAAAAGGCTCATCCTGCTTGCGTTCATCGAGAAACCTTAGAGCTTCTCGCTCGAACAAATAGGTCGCGTAGATACCGGTATCTTCTTCCGTCCGCTCGTTGTTGCGATACAAACTATGAACGCCGTAGCGCTCGTGCGTATAGTAATCGATGCCCGTGTTCACTAGCCCATAAAATTCGTTGAAGCCTTTCGCTAGCGGCAGGAAGCGTTTGCTGATACCCAAATCCCATTTCCCGAATATCCCCGAATAATACCCTTTCGACTCGAGCACTTTTGGTATCAGAATTTCCCTGACATCCATTCCTCCTATTCGCTCCCAGGTGATGGCATAGCTTTCTGGATCGTATTTGTGGCCGTAGTCGGGTGCCTCATTACGAATCATGTCGTAAATGCCATTTCGCTGGGGATAGCGTCCTGACAGAAAAGCTCCCCGCGAAGGCGTGCATGCGGGCCAGGCCACATAGAAACTGGTAAGACGAGTTCCCTCTTTAGCTAGCCGATCGAGGTTGGGCGTGATAATATCTCCGTTCAGCAAACCAAGATCATTATATCCCTGATCGTCAGACACGATAAGCAGGATATTCGGCTGCTCATCAGATTGTCCGAAGGTGTCGGTTGCGACCCAAACCGCGACAAATAGAAGCAGAGCGGCGAGCGAATTCGTAGCCCTCATAAACGCTTTAGGCGGATGTTACGCCAAATCACTTTCTTGCCGCTTTTTTCCAAGTTCTTGCCAATACCATGTAACTGGAGGGCGATGTAGCCTGAAGCCGTAAGGTCGTCATGCATATCAGCCACGGGAACGCCATTCAACCAAGTTTGAAAATGGTCGCCGTTAGCGATAATCCGAAAATGGTTCCATTGTTCGGGCTTGAAAGCCTTTTTAGCGACTTTGTTTTCCCCTGGTGTATGCAGAAAACCACGACCGCCCTCCTCATATACGGTTCCACTCCAGGCACGTTCGGTTGGATCGATCTCAATTTGGTAGCCCCAGAACCGACCCCTCTCCCAAACGCGTTCCCTCACGTCCTTGGTGCCATCATCCTTAAACCGCCCCCCCCATCGAATGGTCGTCGTCTCTTCAGGATAGGTGTGGCTGCGAATCTGAATACCCGAGTTCAATAGAGGGTCCACCCAGAACTCAACTTCCAGTTCGAAGTCGTCATACATCTCTTTTGTCGCCAGGAAGCTGTTGGGAAGATCAGGAGCAGACTCGCCGACGATGGCGCCATTCTCCACATAGAATTTTCCGCCTCCAAAATTCTGCCAACCTTTGAGATCGGAACCATTGAATAACTCGACCGATTCTGTCGTGGAATTGCTAGAAGGGCCACAACCAGCTAGGAAGAGCGACAGTGATGAGACGATTAATGCTAGATACTTGCGGTGTTTTTTCATAGAGATGATTAAGGCTGAAAAACTACTCACCATTTACGCGGACTCAACAAAATATCCTTTAAGGCAAGGAGTATCGAAACCGTCCTCCCTAGCATGAAAACATCGAACAAAAGCCTGAAACATTTCACCTATGGTGAATAAAGATACATGGCGTAGAATCCGATTGGCAAATACCCAATTTCAAATTATCGCCAATAACGAGTTATCACAGCTCGTTGCCGGTATTCCTTTACTCCAATCTCATGAACGTGCTCGCTAGAATAAGCTTTTGTATCATCTCAGTTTTCACCGTTTCGACGAGTTTTGCTAAAATGTCACGAGCTCAGACGGAAGCTGCGATCGAGCGTGGGATAAACTACTTTTATTCCCTGTCTAATCGAGGCGGCTACGTCTATTTCGTGACCCCCGATCTATCCCGCCGATGGGGTGAACGCGTTCTCGATGAAAATACGATTGAGGTACAACCGCCTGGAACGCCAGCAGTTGGCATGGCTCTACTGAACGCTTATAAAACAACCGGCTCCTCGATTGCCCTCAACGCCGCCCGCGATGCTGCCCAAGCGCTGATTGCTGGGCAGAACGCTCTCGGCGGCTGGCAGCACACGATCCGCTTTGATCGCCCAACTGGAGAGATAGTCAGCTTTGACGACAACCAGACCCAAAGCGCGATTAGTTTTCTGATGGCCCTCGATCAAGAAGTAGATGACCCGGAACTAACAGCCGCAGTAGAAAAGGCATTGACCCTAATGAAAGAAGCCCAACTTGAAAACGGCGGCTGGCCACACCGCTACCGGAGCCAAGGCAACTATCACGATTACGCGACCTTCAACGACGAGGGAATCAATGATTGCATTCGAGTCATGCTGGAAGCTCTCCAATACTATGGACGACAAGAGGACGAGGAAGTATTGCTGAGAGCAGGACGCTTTTTGATGATATCTCAATTGCCTCCTCCTCAACCCGGTTGGGCCCAGCAATACAACGAGTTTCTACAACCCGCTTGGGCTCGCAGCTTCGAACCCCCGTCTGTTTGCCCTTCGGTTACTCTCAACAATATCAACTCACTACTCGACCTGTATATCCACATCGGTCGGAGCGAATATCTAGAGCCTATCCCCGATTCGTTACAATGGATCGAAGACATTCGATTGCCAAACGGCAAATGGGCCCGTTTTGTTGAGCTGCACACGGGAAAACCGCTTTACTATGATCGAGGTCGTATTCGGGTCAATTCTATCGAAGAGCTCAGTGAAGAACGACGCCTTGGTTACGGCTACCAAGTAGATCTGCGAAGAAAACTGGATTCCATCAAACAACAGTACCAGCAGATCATCGAGCTCGGCAGAGACGCCTATATAGCTCTCTCCGATACGAGCCGATCAGTAAATGCTCTTGAAAATAGGATTTCGCAGCTCTCTGCCAAAGTATCAGCTATAATCGCCTCTCAGGATTCCAAAGGGGCTTGGATTACGAAAAACGATCGATTCAAGAAGCGTACACCCGGACAGCTCTGGCAAGGCGAGTACGAAGTTCTCGATAGGATCAGCAGCTACGTTTTTATCGATAATGTCGATACACTCTGCGAATATGCGCGCTTGCTGGATTCTAGAATAGAGTAGCACGGGCTTGCGCATCTCCGAGGTGGAACTGGGCAACTCGTAGGAGCGGCTTTATACCGCGATGTAGCTACCTTGGATATCGCGGCGTAAAGCCGCTCCCACACTATTATTGCTCGGCTACTTAAGGACAAGTAGCTCTTACATTGAAATTCAATCGGCGTAGCGCGCCCTTAAGGCTTGCGATTTTAAAACCTAAGATCTCGCTAAACTTCAGGCCGGAAGCCTGTGCTACTCCTACATCGGGGCGATACGTTTGGAACCGACGTCAGTGGTTAGGTTGACGTGGGCGTTGAAGCTCTTCCAGATAAGCTCGTTTTTCGTATCTGCGCAATCCGGATCATCCCAAAGGTTTTCGAATTCCCAAGGATCCTTCTCCAAATCGTACAGTTCCCCTAGGCCGTGATCGTGATAGGCGGACATTTTGTATCTATCAGTTCGATACATGGTAGCGAAAGTACCCGTTCCTCCAGTGAAGTGAGTATCTAGGGCATCAAAATACTCGCATCTAGCGACTTCCCGAATCTTCGAACCGTTTTCCTTGCCCTCTAGAACCTGTCGTAACGATCGGCCCTGATGATAGTCTGGGATCTCAACACCTGTAAGATCAAGAATGGTTGCCGAAAGATCCAGCAATTCAACCAATCCCCCACAAGCTACCCCTTTCGCGAATTGGCCGGGCCATGAAAAGATGAGGGGAACTCGAGTAAGGCCTTCATAAAATCGACAACCCTTTTTCACCAGTCCATGATCCCCAAGCATTTCCCCATGATCGGATGTGAAAATGATGACCGTATTTTCCCGCTGACCGGTTTTCTCCAGGCAATCCAGTATCCGAGCGAACTGATCGTCGATCTGGGCGATCATCGCATAGTATTTGCCTTGGATATCCTTTCCATTGAGTTCCTCGGGCCGCTTGGCGTGGCCTTGAAAGTCCAGCGGATCGAGTTTCGCTTGAGTATCCAAATCCGACTCACGGAAATAAGGCCCTGGCATTTCATCCGCCGGAAACTTCTCCGCGTAACTTGCTGGCGGTATGAACGGCGGATGCGGATCGTAGATATTTATATTTAGCAACCAAGGGCAATCCCGCTTTTGGGACATGAACTCGATAGCCCGATCCGAGGCCCACTTCGTTTGGTGATACTCCGGATCCACTCTAGCTTCAGAATTGCGCATCTCATCGAGATCTTTTCCCCGTTCTCTAACCCAGTCGGCATAGTCGTGAGTTCCTTCAGGCCAATCGTCTCTTGGCGCGTGCGAATGCTTCCAGTACGTGAAACCATCCTCCAATCTAGGTTCGGGACGGTGGCCGGCGCTAACCAAATGAAATTTTCCAATTAAACCACACTCGTATCCAGAATCTGCTATTAGCTTCGAAATTAATGGCGGACCACCCGGAAACGTATCGTTTCCATTTCGGGTATTGTGGAGGCGGCTTGGATACAAGCCTGTCATGAAGCTTGCCCGGCTCGGGGTGCAAATCGGACTCTGACAATAGGCCTTGGTAAAGGCAACGCCCTCTTCTACTAAACCATCGATTGTCGGCGTCTTAACGAATTCGTTTCCCAGCGCTCCAATCGTATCGAATCGTTGTTGATCGGTGCAGTACCAGAGAATGTTTGGGCGATCCATTTTGCTGGTTCTTTCTAAATTCGGGGTTCCAAGAGTCTCAATAATAATTGCTCAGTAGGTCTTGACGCTTGGCAGATTGTCGACGAATCCCGCACCGGTTCGTTTGAGCTCCGAAACCGCGGTTTTCCGGTAGCTTTGAAGCAAGTCGCTGTAGTTGGGGCTTGGCGCGAGATTTCTCAACTCTTGCGGATCGCTCACCAAATCGTAGAGCTCCTCGGTTTCTCCTTCGATAAGCGTTCGAATATACTTGTATCTTCCCTGGCTTAGCAGCACATACCAAGGGATTCCGGGGCCGTGATACAATTTCGGGTCGTCAATATCGGGAATAACGTCCGTGTCTGAACCGTACTGCTTCGCTGTATGAACAAGCAATGAAGGCTTGCCCCAATCCGCATCCGGATCCTGGAGCAATGGAGTTAAGTCGTATCCATGCATTGGCCACGGGCTTTTTGTTTCCGTCAGAGAAAAAAGCGTTACAGGAATATCTACCGCGGTAACTGGGTCGGTAACGACTGTCCCTCGGCTCAAGCCGCCATTCGAGATCGCATCCGGAAGCTTGAAAATCAATGGAGCGGCGATGCTAGAGAAATAGGGAGCCACCTTCGACTTCATTCCATGCTGCCCCCAAGCGAATCCTTGGTCCGAGGTGAAAATGATAATGGTATTCTCATCCTGACCGCTCTCTTCTAAAGCCAACAGCAATTTGCCAACCCCTTCATCGATTGCCAAGACTCCTTGCTGGTACTGTCGCACCCAATCCTTCAGGGTCCGGCCGGGGACATCTTGCATGCCTACAGGAACTGCGCCTTCGCGCCCCTTTTCGACCGCCTCTCCATTGGTTCCTTCCACCCAGAATCCCATATTGCGCATGTATTCAGGCTTTCCTTCTCTAGGAGGATAGACGTCCAATATTTGGGGGGTGGTTGCATCGGCGTAGTCATCCAAATGCCTCGAAGCCGGAGTAAAGGGCCCATGAACGGCCCCATAGCAGAGCCACAGGAACCACGGCTTTGCCGAGTCGGCCCCTTTACCGCGAATAAAATCCAGTGCCCATTCCGTGTATTTGTCAGTCGTATACTCTGGCACCTCAACCGGTTCGCCACCATCGAACTCAATCAACTGATTGTAATAATAATACGGCGCGTTGTCGGGGTATTTAGGCCGATTCCAGACTATCTGATGATCCCAATCTCTACCGTATCCCGAATCTACTCCCGTATGCCATTTGCCAATTTGGACGGTGTAGTAGCCCTGTTCGCGGAAGGACTTTGGCCAAAACTGGCAACGCTCCGGATCGTAGGTGTTCATCGGATTCGGGCCGGTCATCCGAAGCGACTCGATCTTGTGCTGCTGAAGGCCTGTCAAGATCGAGGCTCGTGATGCCATGCACCAGGAACCGATATTAGCCCTAGTAAACCGAATGCCTTCCTGGGCCAGTCTGTCTATATTTGGCGTATTCACCCAGTGATACGCGTCTTCATAGGAGCTTACGGTACGCGTAGATTGATCGTCGGTATAGATGAATAGAATATTCGGACGATCGCTCGCGGAAACGCTCAATAAGAAAGTGGCGAGTAACGGAGGTAGAAATCTAATGGGCATGAAGATAGGTTTTCGATTATGGACGCGATCTGCGTTTGAATCGGCGATAAATAGGAATCGACAGCAGAACAATGGAACAGACGACGAAGATCAAAGAGACAGGGCTTTGGATAATGGGCAAGTAGCTTCCGTTGGAGGCCATAAGCCCTACTGTGAGATTCTCTTCAGCGACGGGGGCCAGAATAAACCCAATCACAAAGGGGGCCAGCGGAATCTTCGCCCTCTCAAACCCGAATCCTAGCAAACCGAAAATCAGCATCGTCCAGACGTCAAACATCCGAGTGGACAAAGCAAAAGAACCGACGATGCAAAATACCAGTATCGCCGGCATCAAGAGAGCGCGTGGTATTTCCGCTAGTCGAGCCAAGTAGCGAGCAGCGAAAACCATAAACACGAACATGAAAACATTGGCCACAAACATGGCTCCCATGATCGTGTACACCATGTCCGGATTCTGCTGGAATAGCAGCGGACCTGGCTGAAGACCATGTATCAACAGTCCACCGAGGAGAATCGCGTCGATCACGCTACCCGGAATGCCTAAGGACACCAGCGGAATCAAAGCTCCTCCAACCGTAGCGTTATTCGCCGATTCCGAGGCCACGATAGCCACTTCCGATCCTTCGCCGAATTTTTCTGTCTCCTCTGGTGACGCGACGGACTTGGCGGCACTGTAAGCGGTCACGGAACCAATATTCGCTCCCACTCCTGGCAATATGCCAATCAAAGTACCAATAAGCGACGAACGAATCAGGTTGACTGCCTGCCGTTTCCAATCCTGCAGCTTGAAGAATATCTCTTTCGTCCGACAGACGGGTATAACTGTAATCTTTTCGTTGATACGGCTGATATCGGATATGATCTGGCTAATGGCGAACATGCCGATAAGAACAGGTAGCAGTTTCAAACCGCCATTCAACTCCTCGTGGCCGAATGTCAAACGCAGGTTCCCCGTTGCTTTGTCGATACCCGGCAATGAAGCCAAGATGCCAAGCGATGCGGAGAAGAACGATCGACTCAGCGATTTTCCGCCGATCGAAGCGATCAAGACGAGGGCGAGAAGAACGAGGGAGAAAAAATCGAACGGGCCTAGTTTGGTAGAATAGCGAGCGATTGGAGCCGAGAGCGTGATCAAAAATAGCCAGGAGATCATCCCGCCTACAAAAGAAGCTGTGATCCCCAATCCAAGGGCCCTACCCGGCTTTCCTGCCCGAGCCATCGGGAACCCGTCCATAGTGGTCATGATCGACGCCGGCGTGCCAGGCATCCTCAAAAGCGTGGCCGTGATCAACCCACCGCTGACTGCGCCAACGTACATGCTTATTAAGAGAATGAAGGCGAAGATAGGATCCATACTGAACGTTAACGGAAGCGTCAGAGCTATTAGCATCGCGCCCGTCAAACCGGGAATAGCGCCCATAGTGATTCCCAACACCGTGCCCAATACGATCAAGGAGAGGCCTTGGACGCTAAGGATGTAGCTGACTGCTGCCTGTATCGATTCCATGGATTTCTAGGGGAGCTGAATCGCGAACAATTCGGTAAACACAAAGTGAAGCCCAAATGACAGCAAGAAAGCCGTTTCCAAAATGGGGACCAATCGGCCCTTGTCAAAATTCGTTAGATACACGCCACTGCCAATCAAGAAAAGCGAGGTAGCCCATACAAAGGGCACGATTCCCAAACCCATCAGCAATACATAAATCGAGCACATGCCGACAACCCCAAAAGCTTTGTCAAAACGCAATCGCAATTCCTCGCTTTTGGTAGTCGTTCCTACTTCATTCAGCTTGCTCTTGGCAATTACGGCCACCCCGAATATTGCGACGAACAGGAAGGCCCAAAACACCACATCTGGTAGATCCAATCGCTCGGAGGTTTTCATCTCGCTGAATAGCCGCATTTTCCTATCGATGCGATCCTGCAGCTCTTCACCGACAATCGTACGTGGATCGATACGCAACTCATTCGACCGATTTACGGTGTAGTCGGAATCCATCGCCTTTTTGAGAACATCCCCCATGTAATCCACAACTTTCGAGTCCGTACCCTTTGGATACCACCAGTATTGCAAGTTGCTGCTGTATACTGGATAGCCCAGTTCCTCCGCCGTGGGGATATCTGGCAGCTCGTCCAATCGCTCCTCCCTGAGATAGGCCAAGGCTCGCAATCCGTTGGAGCGAAATCGGACGAATTCCCCAACCGAGAAAATGGCCGCGTCGAGATGCCCGCCCAACAGCGCCGCTAATCGATTGGCTCCTCCTCCCGCAGACACCAATCGAAACCTTGCCCCTGGTACAGTATTTTCCAACTGGATACCCGCAAAATGCGTTGGCGTGCCGAAATTGACGCCGAACTTCAAAGTCTCAGGCCTTTCCTTGGCCTCGTCCATGAACGCTTCCATCGATTGGAAAGGACCCGCATCATTCACTATAATCAACATGCCAACCTCCCCAGTAGCGGCTACTGCTTCGAAGGCCTCCGGACCATGCGGCGATTGTCCGGTTACTTTCGATGTCAGCAATGCTTCATGCAAGCAGAGCAATGTGTATCCATCGTTCTTGGCATCTTTAACATAGGTACTTCCTATAGTGGCCCCGCCGCCAGGCTTGTTCATGATCACCAAAGGCTGGGGCATGAGATCATTATCCTTGATCGCTTTTTGCAGTATACGCACATAAGTGTCCGTCCCTCCGCCTGGATTGAAAGGGACAATTACCCGAATCGGCCGTTGCGGGAATGCGTCACTACCGCTGGATCCCATTTTAAAATACTGGAAAGCCGAAACCCCAATCAGGAGGCCTACAATCATGTGGACTGAGATCTTAGCCATTAGACTATGGGAAGAGAAAACATCAAAAACCGACGATTCTTGGCGGCGGGGCTATTCGGGCAAACAAATAAAGGAGGCCTTTGAAATCTTCCCAATCAGCAGAGATACTCGAGTCGAACAAGGTAGGGAGGACCGTCTTCGTTCTTCGAACTCCTTCGACTCGCTCGTAGGAACGGCTTTAGGCCGCGATACTAAGCTGAACCCCTTCGCGGCCCAAAGCCGCACCTACGATCGCGATCACCTCTATGAGAAACCAGATACCTGTAAGCCAATGATTGACCCAATCGAACCGCCTCGACTACCTTGCTCCCCATCTAATGACCTCCTTGAAAAACTCGAATCTCATCCTTGGTCTTTTTCTCGCCACAAATGCCCTCTTTGGACAGCCATCAAAACCCTTGAACGTGCTGTTCATCGCGTCTGACGATCTAACTCAATCGATCGCCTGTTATGGAGACCCGGTTGCCGTCACTCCAAATCTCGACCGACTCTCTGACATGGGAGTGCGATTCGACAACGCCTACTGCCAAATTCCCCTCTGCAATCCCACCCGAGCTTCCTTGCTCACCGGTCTGAGACCTGATACGCTGAAAGTCTACGATTTGACCCGTCACTTTCGCGACGAGAAACCGGATGTAGTCACATTACCTCAGTTATTTCGAAAAAATGGATACAGATCCATGCGCGTGGGCAAATTGTATCACTACGGTGTCCCGCACCAAATCGGGACAAACGGCTTGGATGATCCCCAGTCCTGGGATGAAGTCGTCAATCCCAAAGGTCGCGACACTGAAGAAGAGCACCTCATTACCAATCTAGAGCCTCATCGTCCTATCAGCGCCGCCCTGAGCTGGCTAGCGGCTGAAGGAACCGACGAAGAACAGACGGACGGCATGATCGCCACTGAAGCCATCAGACTCATGAGCGAAAATCGCGACCGGCCTTTTTTCCTCGGCGTCGGTTTTTTCCGGCCACACACGCCCTACGTCGCCCCAAAAAAGTATTGGGATCTCTACCCAATAGAGAAAATCCGGATGCCCTACGCCCCCGAGGATGATCGCGCCGATGTGCCTAAATCCGCCTTCGCCCACAACTGCCCTATCCCCAACTACGGCCTTGCCGAATCGGACGTGCTAAAAGCCAAGCAAGCCTACTACGCCAACGTCAGCTTCGTGGACGCCCAAGTCGGCCGCTTGCTGGATGCTTTGGAATCCATGAATCTGATGGATAGTACAATGATCGTCTTTTGGAGCGACCATGGCTATCACCTCGGGGAGCATCAGGGGATTTGGCAAAAGCGTTGCTTATTTGAGGAATCCGCTTCGGCTCCTTTGATTTTCTATGCGCCGGGAGCTCAAGGCAATGGGACGGCTAGCCAGGAAATCGTGGAATTCGTCGATCTCTATCCCACCGTAGCCGAACTCTGCGGCTTGACCCCTCCACAAGAGATCGAAGGCAAAAGCATCCTACCTCTCCTGGAAAGCCCCAGTATGAACTGGTGCGGCGAGGCCTTCACCCAAGCCCTCCGACCTGGGGATGGATCGCCGGTCATGGGGGCAAGCATCCGCACGAACCGCTGGCGTTATACAGAGTGGAATGAGGGACAACAGGGACTTGAGCTGTATGACCATGCTCAAGATCCAAGGGAGTTTACCAACCTAGCCAACGACCCAGCCTATGAATCGGTGGTTAGAACGCTAAGAGCCAAACTTAGAGCCCGGGTTCTCGGAACGGTACCCGACTCGCCGTTTGAACCGGCGAGGCTTTGATGCGCGGGGGTGCAGCCCGTTGATGGTGGGGCCGATTGAGCGTCGGGTGTAGGTCGGATAGTCGCGTATCGGCGTCAACTTATCCAAAAGAACGACGAATTCTCGGTCCGTTACGGGTTGTAGGAGCGGCTTTACGCCGCGATCTCCGCAGAACTAAGCAATCGCGGGATAAACCCACTCCTACGCTCGACCAATACTTGAGTTAAGTCGAACGCTCGATTGCGGGACGTGGGCTGGTTCCTAATACGCCGAAAAACCTCGCTCGTTGCCAAGTAATTTCACGAGGTAGGGAGGATCGGCTCGGTCCTCCGCCTTGAGAACTAGTGTAATTGGAGGACCGAGCCGGTCCTCCCTACCCCGTTTGGCAACCCTAGCGGCCTTGCCTTGAAGACATCGGCCCGCTTGAACGTCTTCTTCGAACGCGAAACCACGATTTTGGCAACATAGTGATTAATTCGTAAAAGAATGTGACGATTTAGAACAGGAGCCGTTTTGAAACTGCATTTATCTCGAGAATCCATTCAATTTCAGGTAACCCTAAGAAGGGATTGCCCCGCTTCGACACTGCTAATCTTAGTCAACTTACGTTTATGAAACTGTCGTCCGCCCGCCGTGTTATCTTTCTGCTTTTAAGCTTTGGGGTGCTGGAGCTTTCACTCGCACAGCCGATCCTCCTGCCCGAGGAAAAACAGGATCTGCAGATCAATCTAGAAACATCGTCCGACATACGAGTGTTGTCTGACCATATTCTGGATATCGGCTCTTTCGAGGTTGACAATTCCAACCGAGAAGAAGTTCGGACCTTTTTCAACGCCATTTACTGGGCTTCGGAATACGCCACCATCGATTGGACCGGATCTTTCAGCCCCTTTCCGGGTACCGGAACCCAAACGACTGAAACGGTAACGCCTTTGGCTGGCGACACATCCGAGCTTTTCAAAGAGGCGGTATTGTTGCGCATCAACTACTATCGAGCCATGGCAGGCATTCCCGCAGACATCGTCTTTCTCGATGAATGGAACCGTATCGCCCAGCTAACGGCCCTTGTAATGGGAGGGAACGATAACATCAGCCACTTCCCCGATCTATCCGGTTTCCCCAATTACCTCTCCGAGGACGGAATCCAGGGTGCCAGGGACTCCAACCTGGCGATCGGATCGTATGGCCCTGATTCCGTCAACGGCTACATCGAAGACAAAGGCAGCGGCAACGGATCCGTCGGCCACCGCCGCTGGCTGCTCTACCCGCCCATGAGGGAGATGGGTACTGGCGACACTCCGACAGCGAGCGTTCCCGATATTCCACAATCAGCAATCGACGAGATTGATGATTGGCTGGGCGAAATACCCCCCGAATCCGGCGGCCCTCGGGACAGTGTGCGTCGAGCCAATGCAATTCACATCTTTTCGAACGCAAACTTTGGACCTCATCCCGAGATGGACTTTGCCTATGTAGCCTTTCCACAAGAGGGATACGTACCTTATCACAATGTGCACCCGCGTTGGTCCTTTTCTATCAAAGACGCCAATTTTAAAAACGCCACCGTCACGATGACAAGGGACGCATCGCCAATCAATATCATCAAAGAAGAGCTGGATCCTGATCCGGATAACCCAAATGCAGGCTCTTTAGGAGACAACACCCTTGTCTGGGTCTACGACGACCTAGATGCCGGCGAAAGCCACACCCATCCAAAACCCGACAACGACGTTACCTATCAAGTCACCATTAGCGGCATCCAAAACGCTCCTCAGACGAGCTACACCTACAACGTCATCGTGTTCGATCCTGAAGTGCCAACAGTTGGGGAAACTACGGTGACAACGGTTACAGGACCAGCCCAAGTTGAGGTGGGCACTGCCTCGAATTTCGATGTCGTCCTACCAAACTTCGCTACTTTGCCGACGAACGAAAACGTCACCGGGATTCGATATAGGTCGTTCACTCCTGTTCCAGGTGGACTTACCGAAAACGCGGACAGTGGTGAATCCGATTCACAATTTAAGAGCAGAGTCGTCGTTCGCCAATTCGGTGATTACTCTGTTATCGAGGCACCGCCAGCTCCGAACGCCAGTGGCAATGCATTCCATCTAGCAACTGATGAAATCGGCACAAATCAATCGATGACGTTTCCGGACGCCTACGTAATTGGAGACGGCAGCAGTCTTTCGTTTGAAAGCATGGTTCGAGCAGCAACCGATTCGCAATTTGCCAAAGTCAACGTTTCATTGGACAACGGTATATCATGGCTGAACGTGTTCTCGCAAGCGGGACAAACACCGCAAGAGGCCTTAGAAGGAAGCGTCGATGAAAACTCTTTTACCGGTAAATCGGTTGATCTTTCGTCCTTCGAAGGCCGAACCATCCACATTCAATTTGCTTACGATCACACGGGCGGAAAGGCCTTTACAGGATCCGACTCATTCGTCGGATGGTATTTCGACGACATAGAATTGACAGGTGTGCAAAGCATAAACGCATTCGCTACCTCCGATTTCCTTTCTGATACCGACACCTTTGACTTCACTGCATCCACACTTGGCGATGTTGCACTCCAAGCCCAAGGTATGCTGCATGGCGTCTATGAAATGGAGTGGGGAGAGGTTTTGTCTATCACGGCCGCTGCTTCTATCGGAACCGTCGCAGCAAACGACGATACGAACTCTATCGATGAGGGCGAAGCTTCAGTCAGCGGATCCCTGTTAACGAATGACGAAAAGCCGGCCGACGAAACCCTCACTGTCGACCGCGTCAATGATGATACGGGCAATGTTGGTACTCAAATTTCTACTACGTACGGTACGCTTACGATTTCCGCTAATGGCGACTACACCTACGCGCTCGACAATGCCAACGCGACAGTCATGGCCTTGGGCGATGGAGAATCCCTGCAAGACAGCGCCACCTACCGGGCAATCGATGGTCAGAGTCAATCCGACTCCGCTACGCTAACTATCACTATCAACGGGATGGATGTCACGGCAGGCGATGACGAAGATGCTATCGATGAAGGCGGAAGTTATGTAACGGGATTGCTCCTTGATAACGACAGTGCTCCAGATGGAGAAACGCTTACGGTAACGCAGGTGAATGGCGAAACCGGCAATGTAGGCACTCGCATCAAGACGGACCACGGATATTTGGTAATCGCTCCCGATGGTAGCTACGCGTACCAGGTCGATAACGACGATCCAGATGTCGCTAATCTAAACGACGGCGAATCCATAGAAGAGGTTTTCCTCTACACGATTGAAAGCTCGCAAAGCGAGGTTTTCCTCTACACGAATGAAAGCTCGCAAAGCAATGGAGACAAGGCCTCGTTGAGAATCGTCATCAATGGAGCCACAACAGTGGATTCATCAGGGACTTCTCAAGTCGTCAACATATCCACTAGATCCGAGATTCTCGCGGGCGATTCCGCGATGATCGCCGGATTCACAGTCTTTGGTAGCGACCCGCTCAATGTAACTATCGTATCGGAAGGGCCTAACCTGGCTGGCAGCCTGAGCGGGGCGATCGAGAATCCGACCATCGAGCTATTTAAGACCGACTTCAGCATAAGTCCACCTACATCGAGTTCGGTAGATATTCCCCAAAATCCGAACACAGTATGGGGAGGATCCACTGAGCTTTCAGACGCTATGGTTCTCGTTCGCGGAAGATCTCTGCCAATCGATTCTTTGGATGCCGCCATGCGGGCCACCTTGACCCAAGGAGTTTACACATTGATCGTTAAAGGTGTGGACGACGGAACGGGCATTGGAACGGTGGAAGTGTACGATGAGTCCTACAAGACCGATCCCGACGCGGATGCCTCGCTATTTAACATCGCCACCCGCGCATTTGTAGGTTCTGAGCAAGATTCAGCCATGATTGCGGGATTCACCGTCATCGGCGACAAGCCTCAGAAGGCCCTGATTCGGGCCCAGGGACCGGGGGTTGCCCTTCCTGCAGGCACGACAGCCCTACCCAATCCGAACATCAAAGTAGTGGAAACGTTCCCAAGCACGGTTGACCTGCACGAGAACGACGATTGGGGCGACGCGGAGAACAATATGGCGGAAATCCTTCTCGTTGCCGCCGCTGTCAATTCCCAAGGCTATGTAATCGGCAGTCCCAACTCCGCCATGGTCGTAGACCTCGAGCCGAACCGCGTCTACAGCGTGATCCTATCGGGAGGCCCTGGAGAAAGCGGCGTAGCCCTTGTCGAGGTATTCGCTCCCTCCGACCTTTAAGCCGGTGGGGGCCAAATGCCCTACGATTCAGTTTATGAGGTATGGAGGATCGGGTCGATCCTCCAGCCTTCAATAATGGATGACCACGCCGGTCCTCCCTACCATAGAATTTAGATATTCTACTATCTTTCCTACACCATTCCGTATCATGGACGTGGAAGCACACGATCCAGAGTGAGTGGACCGATACCACACTCGGAAGATCCGGATTGTCCACCCGCAGTTCGGGTGCTTGTCAGATCAGATCAACTGCAGAGAGGTGGGCTCGATCTTGGTTCAACGTAGCTCACTACCCTGAGCTTGTAGAAGGGCTGGGGCTCTTGCTCGACCAAGTTCGCTCCCAATAAGCGATTTGCACGCATGATGAGTGGCTTGATACTGGCCATAATGCGGGTTTAAGTGTTTCTGAGTGAAGTGAGTCGTTTTGGCGTTTCCGCCATCTCAAATCTCGGCTTCTTTCGCCTCAGCTTTAGCCTCAGACACTTTTTCCCACAAAAGTTCTTTAAGTTCGGGTATACCTTCCTCGGTAAGACAGGAAATAGGCTGAATATCGACCGAATGCTTGGCTTTAAATCGCTTAAGATTGTCCGCAGAAGCCTCCTCGTCCATTTTGTTAGCGAATACAAGCCTTGGCTTAGCCAGCAGATCTGGATCATAGGCGCCTAGCTCTTCAATTAGTTGCTCATAATCATCGATCGGATCCCGACCATCGATCCCCGACGAGTCGATGATCAATGTAAGAAGAAAGCATCGCTCAATATGTCTGAGAAATCGGTGACCCAATCCTCGATTGTCACTAGCTCCTTCTATAAGTCCCGGAATATCAGCTAATTGAAGCCTTTGGTAACTCTCTGGATAGTCGATCACTCCTATCTGCGGATGCAGCGTAGTAAATGGATAGGCTGCCACCTTGGGACGAGCATTGGTTATCATGCTTGTAAGCGTCGACTTACCCGCATTGGGGTAGCCAACCAGGCCAATGTCAGCGATGCTTTTGAGCACTAGCGAAAATTCGCCTTTTTCGCCAGGTTCTCCTGGGTTTGCCCGTTTTGGAGCCCGGTTCACCGAACTCTTGAACTTCTTATTCCCCCAGCCGCCATTGCCACCTTCCAAGAGAGTCTTCTTCTCTCCATGCTCTAGAATTTCCGCAACCACATTGCCCGTATCCAGATCCGTAACCACAGTTCCGGGAGGCACGTAAATCAAGGAATTCTTCCCTTGAGCTCCGTTCTGGTCCGAACCCCTTCCATGCTCGCCTCTACCCGCAGCCCAGTGAGGCTGGAACCGATAGCGCGTCAAATTGTTTTCGTTGTCTGAACCTTCGAGAATCACATCTCCCCCTTTGCCGCCGTCCCCACCATTGGGTCCACCAAAAGGCTCGAACTTCTCTCTACGAAAACTGACGCAGCCCCGACCTCCATCACCAGCTTCTGCCTTGATCTTGGTTTCGTCTACGAACATGGCGACCAGGCAATAGTGGCCTTTTCGAAAAAGCAACCTTTGCAAAACAACTGAATTCAATGATGAGGCCCTCTGAAAGAGCCAATACCATCCGCCCCGAACATGAGAAAGTGATATATTCCAGACCTAATTCACTTCGTATACCTCTATGAGACTTATGCCCGAGCTGTCATCGTCTCCATTGACTAATGCTGTGTAAAGCCCGGGCTCCAGCCACACCAGCAAGGCAGCATCCTTAGAACCGAGAACGAGAGGAAATGCCCCGGCGTTTTCGAACGCCGACATAAGAAAACGGGCCGGGCCTTGAACGGAGCGATCTTCTACGAAGGGTGCCGACCCTTCGCTCCAGTCATCATTGGAAACAATTGACTGGCTTCCTTCATAGACCGCGATGACAGGGTCCCCCAGAGGATCACTCACTCCAAATGCCGCTAAACCCGGTCCGATTGCTCGAATGAGGACCTTTTTCGGTTCGGATCCAATGACTACGAATCCCGCAATCAGCGGAATCGATTGCCCTTCAACGAAACCGCGGGTGGATACATTAAATAAAGCCCGATCGGGTTCACTAGCGCTATCGAATATCTCAAAGAGACCTTCCCCTTCGATACTATCGGATTCCAGGAAAACGGTGTACAACCCAGGATCAAGCGTTACCAAATAGGCCGCGTCCTTGCTCCCCAATGACAACGGAGAGGCCCCCACTCTTGCAGCGAACTCCTTTAAGGCCTCGAGATCGCCGTTCGTTTCCCAGTCATCGTTTTCCGCGATGATTTCCGACCCGCGAAACACCTTGAGAGCAGGATCGTCCACGAAGGAACTGACGCCCCTGTTGGCTAAGTCAGGCCCCAACCCTCTTATGAGCACTTGACGCGGGTCTCCTCCGTAAAGCGCAAATCCGCCGATTAAGGTCTTCTCTCCCGTAGAAGCGATTCCTCGAGCCGATAGATTCACATAGCGGTTTTCCGAAACACGATCCTCATTTTTCAAATGCATCGTTGCAGTTTCAAGAGATCGTGTTACCCTACCCTCTACCGAGCGAGATCCACCAACAACTGCTCCCTGAATCGAAGCTCCAAACTCCGACTCTAAAGTAAAGGCGCCCCCTTGATCTATTATCCCCCTGGCTAAATCGAGCTCGCTCCCATTGAGCCAAACAAACACGCTTCCATCAGGACGAATGCTCAACTCGATGGATTCTCCTGCCTTGCCTATCAAACCACCCTCAAAAAACCCTTCAACCTCCAAAACGCTAGCAGGCTCCTGCTTCGGTTCGCCAGCGAACTGGATATCTATACCGGATATATTTCCGACTATCCCTCCATCGATCTCCCCCGATATGACCTGATCGAGCTCATTCGATGTTCTGAATTCGCCAAAGGCGTTTATGGTAATCGGTTCCCTCGATCTGGAGAATCCGCGATCCGTATCCAAAACCGTAATGTAGCCGGATCGCTCATCTTCTCCAACTTCAATCCACACCGTTCCTCCGGAATCGGTTGTCCCAGTATAAACCCCGGAGCTCATTTCAGGAGGATCCAGAAGAAGATCGTATGAGAAATAGCGAGTGCCCATCACGCCGTTAACCTGCAAGCGAATTACGGTATTCACTTTTTCACTAGCAGTAATCTCCCACGCATTGGATCCGTTATCGCCAAGCTCTAATCCATCCAATTGTTCAGTCAGCGACCAATCAAATTCGCCATTAGGAACTTCTCCAGTATCGGAACGAAATTCCAGCGTTACCCGATCAACGGAACCGGCCTCGACTCTTTCTGTAATTGAAAACTGGCTCCAATAGGCGGCGGCATAGCGGGCAGACAATGATGAAACCTCCGTCGAATCCAATATCCGATCATAGACACGAACCTCATCCATTTGACCGTCCCAAGCGCGATCCCCTGCCCCCCTGTCTCCGAGAAAGCCTTCACCTCCATCGAGAGTTTGAGTACCGACCGGCAGTCGCTGAACCCTCACAGTCTGTTCTTCACCATTGATATAAAGTCTAGGCGTATTGGTATTTTCCCTACTATCGTAACTGGCGAGCACGTGCAGCCATTCGCCTTCAACAACCGTATCAGGAAGGGAATTCCATACTCCGAATTCCAAGTCGCGATTCGAATAGAACTTAAGCGTATTGGCATTTCCATCAGGAATGCTTGGTACCCCGCGAGTGGAGAAGTACAAATAATAGTCCGGCATATTAACAATGCGCGGATGCGGACTCGACAGCAAATCGTCTGACCTTACGAAGGCCGAGATCGTCACAACCGAAGGCGCCTGAGCATCAAATCGTACCCTGCTAGAAGACCCCGAAAAATCGAGGCCTTTGCCAAGAGGAGCCGCCACCCGGCTCGCGCCTTGAAACTGACCATTACCCTGGCCTGCAGAATCAAATAATGATGAGCCGGAACCCTCCATTTCCCAGGAGTGTATCAATCCCTCTTGTACGTCACCTGCACCGCCAACTACGAACTGTTTAACCATTTCTCTAACGACTCCGCTCTTAATAGCGGCAATCCTGACTCGGAAAAACCCCTCCTGAGTGAAGTTGAAGACATAGCCGCCTTCTGGCCTTTCAACCACTTCGATCCCTTCCGCCGCATTCACCACTTCGGCGCTCAGTACTACGTCCTCCAACGTCTGAACCTCTAGCTCTACCGGAACTCGTGTGTCCGGAAGCAAAATCAAGTGCCCCGGGTGACTGGGAGTCTCCAATCTAAAGTCTTTCAATTCCGGATTCAACGCGGCCAGCAAATCCAATCGCCCCCCCGTAACCGTCTTGCCCAGCATACTTTCAATAGGTGTAGCGGTTTCTAAAATACGGGTTTTAAGTTCAGCGCCGTTGAGTTCCGGCTCCCTAGACGCCAATAGCGCTACTGCCCCAGCAACGATCGGAGACGCCATCGAAGTCCCTGTCAGAAATTCATAATCATCGTTATTGCTAGTCGAGTAGATTTCCTGACCTGGAGCAGCAAGATCAACGCTCTCCTGACCGAAATTCGTTCCATTGGACAATTCGTCGCCTTGGGTCGAACTCGCTACTGAAATGACGTTGCTTTCTGGAAAACCAGCCGGGAACTGGGAGTTGCCTGGAGCGTCGATATCTTCTCCGCTATTTCCAGCCGCTGCCACGAATACGATGCCCAAATTCTCATGGGTTTGGATTTCGCTTCGGGCTATATCATTTGGCGCCGTAGAGCCGTACGAATTATTTGTGGCGACAACCTTGATGCCCAAGTTCCACATCTTGGATACGTATCTAAGCGATTCTGCGATTGCGGAGCTAGACAGGCCTCCAGAATCGCCGACTTTCAGTGGCAGAATTTTGATATTCCAACCAATTCCCGATCCACCTATTCCATTATTTCCCCGCGCCCCAGCAATCCCTGAAATATGCGTTCCGTGTCCGGTCAAATCATTGGGGTTCGCATCGTCATCAACAAAGTCCCATCCATTTACATCGTCGACAAAACCGTTATTGTCATCGTCCAACCCATTGCCCGGGATTTCTAAGGGATTGATAAATATGTTATCTACCAAGTCTGGGTGGTCGATTGACGTGCCTGTGTCGATAATCCCGACGACTATCTCTTCGCTTCCAGTTTCCAGTTCCCACGCTTCGGTAGCATTAACTTGATCCAAATGCCAAAGCAGCGACTCCGAGTAGTCACTAGGGCTCGCCGATTGGAAGTGCAAGTGATCTTGAGAAAGAATAGAATCGGGGAACCACTCCCGCAACGAATCAAGCGCTTTCCAATACCCATCTATACTAGGGCGATTGAGCTTAACTTGAACAAAGTGCGACAACCGAGACTTCCAAGAGATCGATGCCTCGATTTCCTCTAGCCGACTAGCCAGGACCGATTCCTCCACCAGAGCTGGATTCGCGTCGAACATGATCTCGTCACCTTTGGAAGCAATTTGCTGCGTTAAAACCAGCTCTCCTCCAGATTCCGACGATTCAAACCGCTCCTCTAATAAAACAAATGGGATGCTGCCGCTTTTCCCCTCCAGCAAGTAAAAGACTGTTGCCCCCGATCGAGAACCCTCGACCCTATCAATCACGGAATAGGTCGAAAATCGGCCGAATGGCCCTTTCTTTGCATGGAGACCGATCGAGGAGTCTTTCTCGATCGGATCGTCAACATCAACTGATTCAACAATATCAGGGCTCCTTTTATAAGCATCGGGCATTGCTGATTCTTGCCTTGCTCCCGTTTGAGGGAGCAATCGGGATTCTTGATGGAATAACCAACTGGCCCCACCCAAAAAAAATCCTAAACCCAACACTACCCAAACTCGTTTCATTTTTTTCGACCTAATCGACAGAGAAGCGGGGAAACCTTACGCCGGACTATCCTTGATGTAGTTATACGATTAGCCATTAGTAACGTATTCAAAAAAACCGCGAGAATTCATCCCGCGGTCGCAATTGATTGGCCCATCTCTCGAGCTGGCAAGCGACTAAGATGACTCCGATTCCGAGGAGGCCGTTTCGACATCTTCAATCGTTTTGAATGTCAAAGCGTCCTCTTCCCGGTCTACGATCACTGAATTCCCTTCGTTCACTTCATTCGAGAGCAATGCCTCAGCCAAGGGATCTTCCAACAGCCTTTCGATGGAGCGCCTGAGCGGACGGGCCCCATATTTTTCATCGTAGCCATTGTCGATGACAAGAGCCTTAGCGTCTTCGGTGAGGTCGATTGATATCTTCTTTTCCACCAAGCGCTTCTGCACCTTCGCGATTTCTAGGTCCACGATCTTAACCAAGTCATCCCTATGCAAATTATGGAACACTATCAGATCATTGATCCGATTGAGAAACTCTGGTTTGAACGCCTTTTTGGCTTCGTCCATCACGTTTTCCTTGATGGACTCATAATCGTCGCTCATCGACTTAGCAGCTCCGAATCCCATCTTCGACTGCCTTTGGATCGCCGCGGCGCCAACGTTGGTCGTCATAATGATGATAGTGTTGCGGAAGTCCACTTCCCGTCCCAAGCTGTCAGTCAATCGACCTTCCTCGAATATCTGCAACATGATCTGAACAACATCTGGATGGGCTTTTTCGATTTCGTCGAATAGCACGACCGAATACGGCTTCCGACGCACTTGCTCCGAAAGCTGACCACCTTCTTCGTGACCCACATAACCCGGGGGCGATCCTATCATTCTGGATACAGAGAACTTCTCCATATACTCAGACATGTCCACTTGAATAATGGAATCCCTGTCTCCAAACATTTTCTCAGCCAACGTCTGAGCCAAAAAGGTTTTGCCTACGCCCGTTGGACCAAGGAACATGAACGCCCCAATGGGACGATTCGGATCCTTCAGGTCGGCCCGGCTTCGGCGCAAAGCTTTGGCGATCGTCGAGCAGGCTTCGTTCTGACCAATTACGGTGGATTGCAATTCTTCGGCCAATTTCAAGAGACGCTCTGTCTCCTTTTTCTCCATACGGTTTACCGGAATACCCGTCCAATCGGCAACGACCCGCATCATATCGTCTTCGTCCACGGTGACACGGTTCTCTTCGCGATTCTTTTTCCACTCTTCGAGAACGTTTTCTTGCTCTGCTCGCAGGCGCTTTTCCTCGTCTCTAAACTTAGCGGCCTCTTCGAAGTGCTGCTTGCTGATCGCCTCTTCTTTACTTGAACAAACTTCCTCGATTTTCGTTGTTAACGATTCGATCTCTGGAGGGCGAGCCAAGGATGCAATGCGAGCTTTGGAACCCGCCTCGTCCATGATGTCGATCGCCTTGTCCGGAAGGAAACGCGACGTGATGTATCGCTCCGACAGCTTGGCAGCGGCTTCCAGCGCTTTGTCAGTGAATACGGCTTTGTGGTGATCTTCGTATTTTTGTCGAATCCCTTTCAGAATCAGAATGGTGTCATCGATGCTTGGAGCATCCACCTGCACGCTCTGAAAGCGACGATCCAAGGCACTATCCTTCTCAATATATTTCCGGTATTCATTGAGAGTGGTTGCACCGACACACTGCAACTCACCCCGACTAAGGGCCGGCTTAATAATATTTGAAGCATCCATAGCACCC
>Ga0208624_1000179_pt1 | contig 33602 bp, 31 predicted proteins | sample Knorr_S23_td_DCM_FD_185607 | JGI IMG/M metagenome (GOLD analysis project Ga0208624, IMG submission 185607) | Marine microbial communities from Southern Atlantic Ocean transect - Knorr_S23_td_DCM_ad_71m_LV_A (SPAdes) (version 2) | ecosystem: Environmental > Aquatic > Marine > Oceanic | place... | reverse complement strand
ATATTTCTTATTCTATGTTTTGTTTCAAATTCTGTATCTGCTAAAGGTACTAAAAACCCATTACTTTTTTTAATTTTTAAAGAACCTTGTAAATCTAATACATTTTTACCGATTATTGAGACAGTTAAGTCAGTAACCCCATTTAAATTTAAATTTTCAAGTTTAGCAAAGTATATATCATAACCATTAACGATTAAATTAAGTTCAGGTTTCAGAATTTCCTCAAAATTTAAAGTACCTCCTATTTGAAGATTAGGTTCTGTTTGAAGACCTAAACTTTTTTTAGGGTTATACAATGTTCCAACTATGTTAGCTTGACCAATATTATCGTTTATGTTTAAATCTAAATTTAATCTTCTAATTGGCTCAGGCTTTAACTGAACAGGGAATGTTTTTAATCTCATTGTTGTATTTCTAATCTGAAAGATACCGTTGAGCTTTTGTGACATATCATCATTATTTGCATATTCGTCTTCAAGCGTTAAATCAAAAGATATTGTTTCCTTTTTATCGCCAATACTTTCAACATCTTGGAAAAATTGAGCAATATAACTAACAGGAAAATTTTGAGATGACTTTAGGCGAAACTTATACTTTTCTAATGAAGAATTTTGAGAGTACTGATTAACATTTAGAAAAAAATCAAACTGACCAATTTCAATATTACCATCAATCAAATTTCCATTTTCAGCCTTTATCGTTACCGGAAAATATCTATCACTTTCATTTATTTCTGTAACTTGATTTTCAACACTTGCTAAATCAAGAGTTGGGTTTTTTAACTTTATACTGACAGGATTAATTAAATTTAAATCAGTATTGTTATTTAGAATGATTTCGTAAACAAATTGCAATGTTTTGGTAAAATTTAAAGAAGTATTTACGGTGATATTTTCTGCATTTACTAGAATATTTCCAGAACGTTTTATAATAGCATTTTCAAGTGTAATATAGGTATCTACGTTTTCTTCTCTTGCTTTAAAGTAAATAGTTGAATTATTACTAAAGTCAATTTCAAATCTATTAGTTAAACTATTTAAAGTTTGATTGGACTTGTTTAAATCAAATTCCACTCCATCTGAAAGATAAAAGTAAAAAGCAATTATTATAATGAACGTGAATCCAACAAATGCTGCGGTAACGCTCATAATTGTTTTTAAGATCTTTAAAACAGTACTATTCATAGTTGAAAAACTAAGTAATTATAGATTAATAAAAAATCTAAAACTAGTCTTCAACTACTTCAAAATCTGCGTCTTTAATTTTTTTATTATCTTTTTCTTTTGAAGCTGATTCAGCCTCTTGTGAAGAAGGCTCTTGTGCATTAGCGTTCGATGCATCATACATTGAAGAAGCTTTTGAACTCCAAACAGAATTTAAGTTTTCCATTTCAGATTTGATGTCCTCAACAACTGATGACTCATTTGCTTTTTTAAGTTTTTCTAAAGCATCATTTAAGTCATTTTTATCATCTTCTGATAGCTTATCATCTAAATCCTTCATTTGTTTTTCAGTTTGAAATACAAGTTGTTCGGCTTGATTTTTTGTGTCAATCTCTTCTTTCTTGGCCTTATCTTCAGCTTCATGCTTTTTAGCGTCATTTACCATCTTTTCAATTTCTTGATCTGATAAACCGCTTTGAGCTTCAATTCTAATACTTTGCTCTTTAGAAGTTGCTTTATCAACAGCTTTTACATTTAAAATTCCATCTGCATCCATATCAAAAGAAACTTCAATTTGAGGAGTTCCCCTAGGAGCAGGTGGAATACCATCTAAATGAAATCTTCCAAGGCTTTTGTTATCCTTTGCTAATGATCTTTCTCCTTGAACAACATGAATCTCAACCATTGGTTGGTTATCAGCAGCAGTAGAGAAAATTTGAGATTTCTGGGTTGGAATAGTTGTATTTTTTTCAATTAATGGAGTTGCTACACCTCCCATTGTTTCAATTCCTAATGTTAGAGGAGTAACATCTAGTAAAAGCACATCATCAACATCTCCTGCAAGAACTCCACCTTGAATTGCAGCTCCTAATGCAACAACCTCATCAGGATTAACACTTTGATTAGGTTCTTTTCCAAAGATTTCTTTTACTTTTTCCTGGATTGCAGGGATTCGAGTTGATCCTCCAACAAGAATGACTTCATTAATATCCGATGGTGATAATTTTGCATCTTTTAAAGCTTGTTTACAAGGTGCTACGACTCTTTCAACTAAATCAGAAACTAATTGTTCAAAATTTGCTCTCGTCAAGGTCATATTTAAATGTTTAGGACCTGAAGAATCAGCAGTAATAAATGGAAGATTTATTTCTGTTTGCTTTGAGGATGATAATTCTTTTTTAGCATTCTCGGCTGATTCCTTCAATCTTTGTAAAGCCATAGGATCTTTTCTTAGATCAATGCCTTCATTTTTCTTAAACTCGTCAGCAAGCCAATCAACCACTTTTTGGTCAAAGTCATCTCCACCCAATCTTCCATCACCATTACTTGCATTTACTTCAATACTTTGTCCTTCGTCGTTTAATATATCAAGAATAGAAATATCGAATGTTCCACCACCAAGATCAAATACAGCAACTTTCTCATCTTTTTTCTTATCAAAACCATAAGCTAAAGAAGCCGCAGTTGGTTCGTTGATAATTCTTTTAACATTCAAACCTGCAATTTTTCCTGCATCTTTTGTTGCTTTTCTTTGAGCATCATTAAAATAAGCTGGGACTGTAATCACAGCATCAGAAACAGTAGTTCCAAGATATTGTTCAGCCATTTGTTTCATTTTTTGCAATACCATTGCGCTAATTTCTTGAGGTTGATATTTTTTACCATTGGCCTCAACATTGATTTTTTTTCCATCAATAGATACTTCATACGGAACTTCTTCAATATCTTTTTTTATTTCAGCTGGGGTTCTACCCATAAATCTTTTAATTGAATAAATAGTATTCTTTGGATTAGTTACAGCTTGCCTTTTTGCTGGATCACCAACAAGTCTTTCTTCTTTTGTAAAACCAATTACAGAAGGAGTGGTTCTACCACCTTCCGGACTTGTGATAACAGTTGGTTCTCCACCTTCCATTACAGCAACGCAAGAATTAGTTGTTCCTAAGTCAATACCAATAATTTTACCCATTATTTTCTCCTTAAAATTAAATTATGCCTTTATAATTGCAAAGAAGATGCCAGAGTGTAATTTATGTCATAATTGACAAATTATATGCCATTAAGTCATACTAATGGATTAACTCAAGAGAACCGTCAACTAATTGATATTTTTTGTGACCAATATTAAAAACATCCTCATCGTGCGTTGCAACAATTATTGTGAGTTTTTTTTCAGTATTCAATTTTTGAAAAAGGGACATCATTTTAAACGCATTTTCCTTATCAAGATTTCCTGTTGGTTCATCTGCAATAATAATTGATGGATTATTAATAATAGCCCGCATCACTGCCACCCTTTGCTTTTCACCACCTGACAAATCATTTGGGAATGAATTCATTCTATCTTTTAAATCAAAGTACTCAAAAAGCTCAATTAGCTCCTTTTTACCTAATTGTTCTTTGGCTATCATTTTTGGAAGGCTAACATTCTCTTCTAATGTTAGTTCAGAAATTAGATTATGAAATTGGAATACAAAACCTATACTCTTATTTCTTAGCTTATCAATATTGGTGTTATCCTCAATACTCATTCCATTGATTAAAAGTTCTCCACTATCAGCATTGTCAAGGGTTCCAATAATACTTAGTAATGTTGATTTTCCAGAACCTGAAGGGCCTTTTATTGTTATTATGCTTCCTTTATCTATTTGAAGATCGATATCTTTTAGAACGTGAAGTTTTTTACTTCCATCTGAAAAAGTTTTTGTTAGTTTTTTTATATCAACTATCATAATTGTTTATTAATTATTTTTACAGGACTCAAACTATTTATGAATCTCAAAGGAATATTTGTAAAAATCCCTATTAAAAAGACTGAACCCAATAAAAGTAGTGCTATATCAAAAATAAATATCTGCATTGGTAAAGTATCAACTAAATAAAACTCAGGAGATAATTTTATAAAGGATAATTTATTTTGTAATAAAATTACTAATAAAGCAAAAAGAATGCCTCCACATAATGCAGAGAGACCAATTAAATAACTGTAAATGATAAATATTTTTTTGATATCATTTTTTTTCATACCAATAGATAAAAAAATTGCTAGAGCCCTTATCTTTTTTGATGAAATCTGCATGATTGATGAAGATAGATTAAATGAGGCAATTAAAACAATTAACGATAAAGTAAAAAAAGTTATTTTCTTCTCAATTTCAGTTGCTTCAAAAAGCTGACGATTTCTGTCTTTCCAAGATAAAAATGTTATTGATGGATCTTTAATGCTTCCAATATCTCCATTTATCTCTGCAGAAAAATTCGCATTTTTGAAGATTTCTTTGTTCGCTCCAAATACTAGAAAATCATTCGCTCTTAAAATTCTATTTGAAAAAATATTTGCAACTCTAAACTCATAAATATCAGGAAGACTATAGGAATTAAGTTTAAAATCTTTAGATATTATTTGAATTTTATCTCCAATGTCAACATTCAGTCGATTTGCAAGCAAATTACCAATTATCACATCTTCGTTAGATAATGTCTTGAAATTATTTTGCAGATCAAGTTCGTAAAAATCATTCAAGGATTCATTCGATACAGATTTAAATTTAATTAAGTTCTGTTTTTTATTAGATACAATTAAAAATTCATTTTCCTGGAAAATTGAATAATTTTCATTATCCATATTTAAATCTCTAAAAAAACTAGCATTGTTTATATCTTCAACCAAATAATCACCATAGATTTTTTTAGCTTCGGTTTGTAAAATTCCTTGAAAACCATTAAGTACAGAAACAGATAACACTATTGCAGCAGCGCCAATGAAAAGACCTATAAATGATATAAAATTAATTGTATTATAACGAAAATCATTTCTTGGAAATAAAAATCTTTTAGCAATTAATAAATAAATTTTCATTTAGTCCTCAACACATTCATTGGACTAAAGTAAGCAAATCTTTTTACAGATGAAGCGGATATAATAAAACTTAATATTATACTTATGATGATAATTAAAAGTGAGTTACTAAAATTAAACTCCATAGGAAGGTAATCAACAAAATAAATATTCTGTTCAATGCTTATTAATTTAAATTCATTTTGTAATTGAATAAGAACATAGGAAAATAATATACCAATTGTTGATCCAATCGATGCAAGAATCATTGATTGAAAAATAAATATCTTTGAAATTGATTTGTGAGATAATCCATAGATCTTAAGAATTGTGAAATCCATTTTCTTTTCATCAAATAAAATACTCAAAGAACTTAAAAGCCCAAAAAATGAAACTACTGCAATTAAACTAAAAATAAATAAAATTGGCCATTTTTGAGTATTAATCCATTCAAAAAGACTCGAATACTTATCGTATATAGTCATTTGATAAAATGGATAATCTATAATGTCATCATTTGGGTCTATACTTACCCATCCTGAAATATAATTTTCGACACCAAAATACTTTTGAAGATTTTCTAAAGAAGTAAAAATATTTCTCTCTTCAAATTCAGGAATACCAGCATTATAAATATGTGCCACAGTAAAGAAGTCATATCTATTTTGGTTAGAAAACTTTCCAAGCTTTTCTGGATTGAAAATAACTATTTGATCTCCAAGTTTAAGATTAAGATTTTCTGCTAATCTTTTTCCAATAACAATTGATTCATTTTTTATTTTATTAATATCAAATGAATTGAATAGCCTAATTTTATTAAAATCGTTAATTGGATATGCATTAATAATAATGCTCTGGGAATCATTTTTTGATTTTAATAATGCTATCTTTTCTAAATAAGGTACTTTATCTGATATGAATGGTTGATCAAATTCATTTTCAATGATTTCATCTTCAAATAAATGATTAATTGAACTATATCCATTCAAATTTGATAATTTTTTTGAAATCTCAGATTCAAAACCATCGATAGAACTCATAACAATGTTTAACGATGCAACTCCCAATGAAAGACTAATTATGGTAACTAGGTTTGTAAGGCGAAAAACTAAACTACTATTTTTTGAAATAAATAATTTTTTAATTAAAAATAATACGAGTTTCATTTAAGGGATTTTAATGTAGGGAAAATTATGGCGTCTCTTATCCATCGAGTATCAATTAATAGCATAACTAATCTATCAATTCCAATACCTACCCCTGCTGTTGGAGGCATTCCAGTCTCAATCGCTTCAAGAAAGTTTTCGTCAATTGGAAATGCTTCTTCATCTCCACTGTCTTTCTTTCTTGATTGATCTTCAAATCTTTTTCTTTGATCAATTGGATCATTCAACTCTGAAAAACCATTTGCAAACTCCATTCCTGCAATAAATAATTCAAATCTTTCTGTAAAATCTTTATCTCCATCCCTATTCACTTTAGCTAACGGGGAAATTTCGACAGGATGATTGATTACATATGTTGGTTGAATTAGATTTGGTTCAACTTTTCTCCTCATGATTTCATCTATTAAAGTAGCTAAGCTATCCTCTTTACTAACCTCAAGCTTTAAATCTTTACAAACTTTATATACAGCTGAATGATCAGAGATATCAATATCATTTCCAGTATGATCCTTAATTAGTTCTCCCATAGTTTTTCGTGCAAACTTTTTGCTAAAATCAATTTTATGGCCGTCCCACGATATTTTTTTCATATCAAGGTCCTTAACAACTTTTTTAAACATTTGTTCAACAAAATCCATCATAAAATTATAATCAGAATAAGCTTGATAAAATTCTAGCATGGTGAATTCAGGATTATGGCTTCTATCTATGCCCTCATTTCTAAAATCTTTAGAAAGTTCATAAACCTTTTCAAATCCACCTACAATCAATTGCTTTAAATATAACTCTGTTGCAATACGAAGGTAAAAATCCTGATCTAATGCGTTATGGTGTGTGGTAAATGGCTTGGCATTTGCCCCTCCGTATATTGGTTGCAATACAGGAGTTTCTACCTCAATATATCCATGATCATTTAAAAATGATCTTATAGAGTTAATTATTTTAAATCTTTTTACGTAATTATTTTTTGTTTCAGGATTAATAATTAAATCAAGAAACCTTTTTCTATATCTGAATTCTTTATCTGAAACTAAATTATATTTTTCACCATCTTTTTCTTTAACATCAGGTATTGGCTTAATGTTTTTAGATAAGATTGTTAGGTGGGAAACTTTAATAGTTAATGCATCTGTTTTAGTTTTAAAAACCTTGCCCTCAATCCCAACAAAATCACCTATATCCGTTAGCTTAAATAAATTATAATTATCTTCACCAACGTCATCTCTTGCAATATAAAATTGGATGCGTCCTTTTTGGTCCTGAATATTAGCAAATGATGCTTTGCCCATTTTCCTAAGAGACATGACTCTTCCTGCTAAAGAAACTTTAGAATCAATTAACTTTTCATTTATTTCTGATGTATGATGAGAGCTATCATAGTCATATGCATAAGGCTCTATTCCTAATTCACGGATTTTTTTTAACTTTTCAAGACGATTGTCTATAATTTGTTTTAAACTTTTATTTTCCATTTTGAAAACTTATTTATTTTTTTCCATTTTATCTAACAAATAACTATATATAAAATCATCAATATTACCGTCCATAACTGATTTTATATTTCCTACTTCATGCTTGGTTCTATGATCTTTAATCATGTTATAAGGATGAAAAACATAGGATCTAATTTGACTACCCCAACCAATATCTTTTTTTTCTCCTTCAAGCTCCTTTTTATTAAGAAGCTGCTTCTCCACTTCTAATTGAAAAAGTTTTGATTTTAACACTTTTAAAGCCTGTTCCTTATTTTTGTGCTGAGATCTTTGCGTTTGACATTGAGTAACAATACCTGATGGTATATGAGTTATTCTTATTGCTGAGTCTGTTTTATTAACATGCTGACCGCCAGCACCGCTTGACCTAAATGTATCTATCCTTAAATCTTTTTGATTAATTTCAATATCAATATCCTCATTCACTGCTGGAGAAACTGATACTGAAGCGAATGATGTATGTCTTCTGCTGTTAGAGTCAAATGGAGAAATCCTAACTAATCTATGAATACCAATCTCAGCTTGTAATAAACCATAAGCATAATCACCAGAAATTTCCACTGTGCAATCTTTTAATCCGGCCTCGTCACCGTTTTGAAAGTCAATAACATTAAATTTAAAATCTTTGGATTCAGCCCACATGGAATACATACGATAAAGCATTTCAGCCCAATCTTGACTTTCTGTACCTCCAGCACCTGGATGAATTGTAATTATGGCATCGTTAATATCATTATCGCCATTTAATATAAGTTTTAACTCAAACTCCTTGAGAAGATTAGAAAAGATTTTAAGCTCTTTTTTAACTTCTTCTTCTTCAACTTGATTTTCATTTAAAAATTCAAACAGTACTTCTACATCTTCAGCTTTTTGAACAAGATTTTTTCTTAAGGTAATATCTTTTTCAAGGAAAGATATTTTTTTCATTACAGTGGTTGATTCAGAGTTATTTTCCCACATTGTAGGATCAGAAATTTGCTCTTTTAGTTTTTGGAGGTCAGAAGTCTTTGATTCAAGGTCAAAGATGCCTCCTAATTTGATTATATTTTTCTAAAGATAATGAATATGCTTCTTTTAAATCCATACACTTAGTAATACCCCAATTGTTAATAGTACTCCTGTTAAAAAGTGAATTCCAATAGTTGATACATTAACAATTAATAGTTCATAAGGTAATTGCTGAAGATTAGCATCATCTTTTTCCCATTCGACTAACCAATCAGAACCTTTCTTAGATGCAAAATTGAAAATAAGTAATGGAATCAATGCAATTAGTGTAAAATAATTTTGTGCATAAACAGATGCTCCAACAATCAAAAGAAATGATATAACCATTAAACTTTTCCAAACTGAAAATGGTTTTCTATAATTAGCTTTTTCACCTGGACCAGCCAACTTAACAACCCAGCTATTTTTATTTGCAGCCTTATCAGCATTATAATCTTGGAAACAATTTATAAAAAGGACTAAAGCAATAAATATTCCAACAGGGACTGAGTAAAATAATGTCACTATTGGATCAATTGATTGAGTTGGTGCCACTGCTAAGTTTTGCAGCAAAGCTGCACCATACACCATTAGAGGACCAAAACCAATAAATACTGCTAAATCGCCGAAACCGTTGTATGCAAGTTTAAAAAATCCAGTATACATAACCCCCAAAAATACACCCAAATATCCTAGATACATTAAGAGTGAATCAAGTCTTCCGTCAAAGAAAAGGTTGTTTAGATTAAGACCAACTAGGATTGTACATGAAAAAAAGAAAATTGAAAGCAGAAGCATATTTGTAGGGGTAATTAATCCAGATTGAATAGCCCTTGATCCCCCGTTAAATGGACTAGCTAACTTATTCATTTCATCATTTCTAGATTTATGATCAAAATAGTCATTAATATTATTTGTACCAATTTGGGCGCAAACTGCACCAAATAATACCATCCAGAATATAGACCAATCAAAGACCTCAAACTGTTTATATGCAATAGCAGAACCAAGCATGATTGGAGCGATGGTTGCTGTTAAAAAAGGTGCTCTCACAACAGTAATCCAATATTTTAAAGTATTAAGTATATTGTTTTTTACTTCTTTTAATAATCCAATTCTATTTTCAGGAACTTCCATCCATTCAAATTGTTTTTCAGCGAAAAAATCGACATATTTTATTGTTGTTGGCTGAATTTTATAATAGCCTATTACATCATTAGCAATCAAAAAATCATCATGCATATATTCTGAAAAAGCTTCGGTTACATTAAGAATTGCTTTCTTAGCTTTTTCAATTTCATACTTGTCCGTTACTTTCGAAGCATGTGCATCAATTTGTAATTCCTTTATACCTTCTTCTCCATCAGGTCTAATTACACATTGAACCTTAGGATTAATGGAAATTTGTACAGCTTTTCTCGACGGATTGAAAGTGAAAAAGTATATATCTAATCCGTCATTTGCAAAATAAACATTCGCTGCAGAAGAATTACCAGCAACGCTTGTTGATAAAGTCATAAAATCTGACCGATTCAATAAATCTAAAATCTTATCTTTTAACATTTTTAATTTTCCTCAAAAAATTCGTTCATCTTTTCTTTAAGAATTTTGCCTAGTTCATCTAATGAGAGGCCTGAACTTATAAAATATCCATTTTCTGCAACAGAAATTTTTCCACTTTCTTCTGAAATAACAACTGCCAAAGCATCACTTTCTTCAGAAATCCCAAGTGCTGCTCGATGCCTAGTTCCCATTTCAGGATTTAAAGTTTTACTTTCCGTAAGAGGTAAAATACATGCTGCTGCTTCAATTAAATTATTATGAATTACTACTGCACCATCATGCAAAGGAGAAGATGGATTAAAGATTGATACTAGAAGCTCTGAGCTAAACGAAGCATGCATTGGAACAGCATCTGATACTACATTTTTTAAAGAATTTTCACGCTCAAATACAATTAAAGCACCCCACTTATTTCTTTTAATTTCTTCAATACTAGATAATATGTCTTCTTGTATTTCAGTTCTTTCAATCTGAAATAGTTTTCTTAAAATTCTATTCTGTCCTACTGAAGTTAGGAGTCTTCTGATTTCTGGTTGAAATAAAATTACAAAAACTACTACCCAAACAGTTTGAAAAAGATTTAAAAGCCAAGACGTAGCTTTGAATCCAAGAATATTAATTATAAATCCAGCAAAAAAAATAATTAACAAACCAATTAACATTTGTCCACCTCTAGTACCTCTAAAGTAAGAATAGGCATAAGAAAAAATGAATGTAACCAAAATCAAATCAAACAGGTCGGTAAGTGTAAACTTTAAAAAACTTATCTCAAAAAGGTTCATATATTAATTTAGCTAATTAAATGGTTTGAATTAAAAATTTTATTTGCAATTAAGAGTGCTTTATGTGTTTCAGCAACATCATGGACTCTAAAAATCTTTACACCTTGTTGCAATCCAATAATATTAGCTGCTAATGAACCTTCTAACCTTTCATTTTCTGGAAGATTTAAAGCTATTCCAATGAATGATTTTCTTGATGCGCCAAGAAGGACTGGAAAATTTAACTTAACAAAATGATTTAAATTATTTATGATTTCAAAATTATTTTCAACGGTTTTTCCAAAACCAATACCGGGATCAATAATAATTTTTTTGCGATTTACTCCTTTAGATACTGCATAATCTATTCTTTTTATCAGATAATTTTTAATATCTGATATTAAGGATTCATAAGTAGGGTTATCTTGCATATTTTTTGGAGTTCCTTTCATATGCATTATAACTATAGGACAATCAAATTTTACTGCTATATCAGACATTAATGGATCAACTTCCATGGCACTAACATCATTTATTATTGAAGCACCAACATTTAGAGCTTCGCTTGCAACCATTGATTTTGTTGTATCAATAGATATACAAACATCAGATTTTTTTCTTATACCTTTAATAACAGGAATTACTCTTGAAATTTCTTCATCTAAACTAACAGGATCTGAAAATGGTCTAGTAGATTCACCTCCAATATCAATTATATTTGCACCATTTCTTATCATAGCTAATGCATGCTCAACAGCAACATTTTTATCAAAGTATTGGCCACCATCTGAAAAGGAATCAGGAGTAACATTTAAAATTCCCATGATTAATGATTGCTTGTTGTCACTTGAAAGCCAATCATTAAATTGTTTGATATTCATGTGTTATTTTTTTGAGATTTTTTTGCCTGATAACATGACTTTAATATCTGATTCATCAATTGTTTCATGTTCAAGCAACTCTTCAGCCATCAAATGCAATAAGTCGATATTTTCTTCAAGTATTCTTCTTGCAGTATCTTGTGCATTTTTAATAATTGATACAACTTCATGATCAATCATCTGAGCAGTTTCTTCACTGTAGTCTCTATGAGATTGTATTTCTCTTCCCAAGAAAATTTCTTCATTCTTTTTTCCAAAAGCCATGGGTCCCAACTTGTCACTCATTCCCCACTCACATACCATTCTTCTTGCGATACTTGTTGCTCTTTCAATATCATTTGATGCGCCAGTAGTAATTTCATTCAATATTAAGTCTTCAGCAGCTCTTCCTCCCATCATGACAGCTAGTCTACTTAAAATATAAGTTTTCGAATAGCCATGTTTTTCATCAATTGGAAGTTGCATTGTTACTCCAAGTGCTCTTCCTCTTGGAATGATTGTAACTTTATGTACTGGATCTGCTTCTGGTGAAAATAGTGCAACTACTGCATGTCCTGCTTCATGATATGCTGTTACTTTCTTCTCATGGTCTGACAAAACCATACTCTTTCTTTGAACGCCCATTAAAACTTTATCTTGTGCCTCTTGAAAATCTGAATTATCAACTGTAGCTTTTCTTTTTCTAGAAGCAAGTAGTGCAGCTTCGTTTACAAGATTAGCTAAATCAGCTCCAACCATTCCAGGTGTTCCTTTAGCTATATCTAACAAATTGACTGACTTAGGTTTAATTTTGATTTTCTTTGTATGAATTTTTAAAATATCATGTCTACCATTTAAGTCCGGGACATCAACTACTACTTGACGATCAAATCTTCCTGGTCTTAATAAAGCTGAGTCAAGCACATCTGGTCTATTGGTTGCTCCCATAACAATAACGCTACTTGTGTTATCGAATCCGTCAAGTTCAACCAATAACTGATTCAGAGTCTGCTCTCTTTCGTCGTGACCACCGCCTAATCCAGCTCCACGTTGACGACCAACTGCATCAAGCTCATCAATAAAAACAATTGCAGGTGCGTTTTTATTTGCTTGCTCAAATAGGTCTCTTACTCGAGATGCTCCAACTCCAACAAACATTTCGACAAAATCTGCTCCACTTATACTAAAAAAAGGTACATTGGATTCACCAGCTACAGCTCTGGCTAATAATGTCTTCCCAGTTCCTGGAGGGCCAACTAATAAGACACCTCTTGGAATTTTACCTCCAAGCTTTTCAAATTTTTTGGGGCTTTTTAAGTATGCTATTACCTCCTCAAGCTCTTCCTTAGCCTCAACACAACCAGCTACATCCTTAAACTTCACTTTCTTTTGATTACCAGAAAAAATCTTAGCTTTACTTTTACCAAAGCTGAAAACATTATTCATTCCATTTCCAGAACCTTGCATTCTTCTAATCAAAAATAGCCAGAAAGCTATTAATAATAACCAGGGCGCAAAACCAAGTAGCCAACTTGTCCAATCAATTTTTTCACCTTCAAAATTGTATTCAATATTCTTTTCATCCCATAAGGCAATTTGATCAGAATAATCTGATGGTAAGAAGACAACAAATAAGGTTCTTTCTTCAAATGATGCTCCATGTTTATTAATCAATGTTTGAGGATTAAAAAGTTCGCCATGAAAAGAATTATCATTTTCAATAGATGCTTCTTTAATTTTATTTTCCGCTAATAATTCTTTATATGTATTGTAAGATACTTCAACTTCGTTTGCAGACTCATCAGGTAGAAAAGCAAATGAAGCAATTATAAATAAAATTATTGATGCCCAAATTAGTAAAGAGCTAGGCCCTGTTTGTGTTTTTTTAGGGTTTGGTTTCTTATTTGTTTGATTTTTCATTGGAGAAGAATTTAATAAAAATGTTTAATAAAAAAACTAATTCCTAAAGAAATTTAGTTTTGCAATTTTTACTGAATTTTTATGAATTTTATATTTTTCACTTAAATGATAACCTGCAACCCAAATAATATCATCTTCATTACATACAACTAATGATTCTTTCCTCTTTAAAAAGGACAAATTTCTGTCTTTTAAATATTTTTTAACTTTCTTTTTTCCATTCATCCCCAAAGGTAAGAAACTATCACTGTCTCGAACTGATCTGATTACTAAATTGTTATTAATTTTTGATGCATCAATGTACTCGACTTCTTTGTTATTAGTGAAATTTTTGGGTGCCTTATTAAAATCCCAAAAAAAACTAAAGTTTACCCCATTAAATTCTTCTCCAGCTTCAACATTACTAAAAATGCCATCATTAGTATCATTATAAATAAATAACGAATTTCTATCTACTAATATGGTCTTTTCATTTACTACTTTCGAAGAACCCGAAAGATTTTTTCTGAACAAATCTTTTATTTCTCTGATATCTGTTTTTGAAAACGAATTTTTAGTATTGAGACATAAATTTGAAATAATTCTTAGCTGAACAAGAAAAGGTAAGTTATAAAATTCTGACTTATTTATTTCAATTGTATTTTGCTTTACAATATAGCTATCAGAATTACAAAAATTTTGAACATTAAATGTAATTAAATTATGTACCTCATCAATTCTATCTGTAAAATTATTAAAAGGAATATGAATATCATTTTTAATTTTTTTCAATTGTGGTATAACATTCATTCTTAAAAAATTCCTTGTAAATAAGTCATCACAATTTGTTGGATCATCAATAAATCTGACGTTATTTAAAGATGCATAATCACTAATTTCTCTTTTAGAAATATTGAACATAGGTCTAATAATATTCTGATTTAATTTTCTTAATCCTTGAAGTCCTTCAACTCCTGAAGAATTGAGAATTTTCATTAAAATAGTTTCAACTTGATCATCTGCATGGTGTGCAGTGAGAATGAAATCAGCCTTAATTCTTTTTCTGATTTCTTCTAATTTATTATACCTCATTTTTCTAAAATTTGATTCAATATTAGAATTAACCTCTTTTAAAAAAATATTTTCAATAATTAAATCGCTATTCATTTTATCACATTGATTTTTGACTAAATTTTCCATCTTTTTAGAATCTGAATGATAATTATGATTAATATGAGCTACAGAAAATGTAAAAGACTCATGATTTTTCTGAAAAAAGTTTAGAAGAACCATTGAATCTATACCACCAGATACCGCTAGTAGGAAATGTGGTTTTTTATTATCAATTAAAGTTTTGAGATTTAATGTAATTCTATTTTGCATATTTCACTAAAAATGGGTTTGTTTTTAATTCATAATCTAATGTTGTTATTTCACGATGCCCAGGGAGCAAGGTAGAATTAACATCAAATGAATTTACAAACATTTCTAATGATTTTTCCATATGAGCTGGATTTGATGTTTGAAGATCGGTTCTGCCAATAGATCCCTTAAAAATTAAATCTCCACAAAAGATAAGTGAGTCTATTTCAAAACTCATACACCCAGGAGAATGTCCAGGATTATAATTAACATTAAATTCAAATGAACCAATAGTTAACTTTTTATCTGACTCTTCAATCCAATGACTGACTTCTGGTTTTTCTGAAACAACATTCATATATCCTTTCATAACATCGTAATAATCAAGCATCATACTATTGCCTCTACAAATATAAAATGGGATGTTATAAGTTTTTATACAATCGCTCGCAGAAGCAATATGATCAATATGTGCATGTGTAGCCAAAACAGCTATTGGAGATAAATTATGAGACTGTAAATATTCATTAATTAAATCAAAGCCTAAACCTGGATCAATAATAATGGCTTCTTTATTTTCATTTGATAAAATGTAAATATTTTGATCTAAAAGCTCAGAAATTATTCTTTTATAATTTAACATTAGACTCTGTCAAAAAAGAATCCACCCAAAGAATTAATTTTATCTTGGTATGAATGTGGATTTAAAAATCTAACAGTCGCAGCAATACTTGAAAGTATAGAATTTCCATCTTGTGGAGTAAAACAAAATCCAGAGACTTCGTGATCATTACGAACATTTATTGAATCTTCAACTATGACTGTTTGATTTAAAATTCTACCATACAATCCTTGGTCTCTTCCAAATGAAAATACTTCATTCGTGGAGTGATGCTCTGTTAGGGAAATTCTATCATTACTTGAAAGTAAATCTATTACCTTTTGTTTAGAAGTAGGCTCTTTGAGCTTTAAATTAAACCATACAGTATGCATATATTGAGAATTAACCTTCATTGCTGAAGAAAAAAGGTCAAGGTCAAGATTCATTGTTTTAAATAAACCGGCTGCATCTTCGGCATGATGTGTTCCATAGACTGGATGTCCATGATCATTAACTGTTGGAGCAGGAACAAAACTACCAGTTTGACTTATGTCATTACTTCTTCTTACGCACACAAATTTTCCATCAACTAAATTATCAGGAGAAATACTTAATGCTATGGTATTAACTAGACACGCAATATTATGTGTATTACAAGAAACAACTTGCAAGAACTGGTCTTCTGAGTTGATCACGTGGTCATTAATTCCTCTAGCATATTTTTTCCCGAAACCATTTTCACTTCCCTGTGCAAGGAAACCTTTAACTTTATCAGCATATTTTTCATAAAAATCTAATTTATTTTGATGACCAAAACCTTTAGGAGTACAATCAATTACAACAGAACTTCGAGAAACAGCTTCTTCCATTGTAAATTCTGGCTCTAAACCAATTTCTTTAAAATTTTCAATTCTATCTTCATGAACAGCAAGTCTAGCACCTTTTGCTATTAAATTTTTAATTTTAGGTGCATCTTTTGTTAATGGTGATTGTTTGTGAAATGTGACTTCATCAATGCCTAAATTGCTTTTCTGTTCACATAAGATTCCTATTAGTGGTTCGCCAATGGTTCCAGTTCCAACAACATGTACAATTTTTCTTTCCATAATACTAATTCCCCCGAATTAATCTCTATATTTTTTAACGTTAACTATAAACCAAGTTAAAATAGTAATAAATACAACAAAAAGTGCTGACAAAAAGTAAGATAAATAATTAAACATACCTATCCTCAATATCTTTCTTTTTTAAAACCTCGATTTTTAATAATAACATAAAAATCATTAATGAAGTAAAAGACAATAAAGAAAATAAAAATGGATTTAAGATTCCTGATGGCTGTTTATTCATTCCTAATTGAGGGTGAGATTGAATTTCTGCTGCCCAAAAGTTAACAGATGCGAAAATTATTGGTATATTTAAAAAAGCTATAATTCCAATTATGGCACATACAAGAGCAACTCTCTGTCTGTATAAGCCAACATTTCTTAAAATAAAATATCCAATATAAACTAAAAAAAGAACTAAGGTAGTAATAAGCCTTGGCTCCCAAACCCATGGCTGGCCCCAAATGGGTGTTGCCCAAATCGGTCCAGTAATTAATACTAAAGCTGTAAAAATGGTTCCGATTTCAGCTGATGCTAAACCAATTCTATCAAATTTCAGATTTTTGGTGTAAAGAAAACAAATTCCACTAACCATGACAAAAAAATATGCTAAGAACCCAGACCACGCTATGGGAACATGAAGATAAAATATTTTTTGCGCCCACTCTTGATTAGGAACCATTGGAGTAAAAAAAATCATCCAAATTAAATTTGTAATCATTAAGAAAATGGTTATTATAAAAAAAGTTAAGCTCATTACTGTTTAATTAGCCTTTCAAATAAATTTATTCCAAGAAGTATTCCAGTTAAGGCAAAAGTTAATAATATCAACCAAGATTCGATATATAAAGTTGACATGTCTCCAACAATAATTCCAAAAAGGATGTTCGATGCGTTTATAAGTATTGGTATTATTAAGGGAAAAAATATTACAGGAAATAAGAAGCTTTTTGAGGTATTTGTATTCGTTAATAAAAAAATTAATATCCCAAATGATAGAAGTCCAAAGTTTGCAACCAAGCTTAATAAAATAAGATTCAATATAATTGTAAAACTCAGATTAGAAAAAATCAAATAACCAAAAAATATTATAAATTGAACTCCAAGCATAATCAAACTAAGTGAAAATATTTTTGCAAAATAAATCATATTTAAATCAATTTTTGAAGAGTAAATAAGATCATATATATTATAATCTTTTTCACGCGCAAAAGAATTTTCAATAAGCTTTATTGTTGACAAAGAAATAATAATCCAAAAAAACCCAGCAAAAACTGTTGAATCATAAATTTTGGCTAAAGGGAATGAAAAAAGCAAAAACATCAAACATGATATTGCAAAAAAAGAAATATATAATAAATTGAATGAAGATTTTTTTTCTAAAAAAAATTCATTTTTCATGAGTTTTAAAATCATTTTATGCCCTTAAAGTTTTCTATTGAAATAATCTTATCATAATTTAATTCTTGATAATTTTGATGTGTTGAGTAAATGATAGACCTATTTTTTGATTTAAAATTATTAAAAATATCCTTAAAAATTTTAATACCATCAGTATCCAAATTACTAAAAGGTTCATCAATCAATAAATAATCCCAATTTAAATTCATTGCTAAACAAAGCTTATTTCTTTGGATGTTACCCCTTGATAATAATTTTAATGGCATTTCTTTAAATTGTCTAATATTAAGCTCCAAAAGGGAATCATTAAAAACTCTTTTATCATAATTTTGATTATGATACGTAGAAATTACCTTTAAGTTTTCTTCAATAGTTAAATCACCGAAAATATTTAGTTTATCACTTATAAAAAGATGACCTTTTGTAGAATTAAAATTTATGGATCCGCTCTCAAAATTCATTAATCCTGAAAGACATCTAAGAAAAGTAGTTTTTCCAGAACCATTATTTCCTACAACAGCACAAATTTCTCCAAGCCCTAAAGAAAAATTTATATTATTCAATATTGGTGTACTTGAAAAGGATTTTGAAAGATTTTTTACTTGTAACATTATTTCATCTGCTTAATAATTGGCCAAAAAACATAAAAAATTGTGACCAAAAGAAAAAAGAATATAAAGAATTGATTAAAAATTTCCATTTAACTATTTCTTCTTGATGGCCAGAAAGCAAAAAGAGAACCAATTACCATCAGTACTCCACCAATCCAAACCCAATTTACCAAAGGATTAATCATTATTTTGAAATAACCAATGTTTTTCTGTGCATCATAGCCAGAAAAAATGGAATATATATCTTTTTGAATAGTGCTATAGATATCTAACTCACTATGAGGTTGTCTTTTTTCCGGATCTGAATTCCAATAAAAATAAATACGTTTCTCGGGCTTCAGATTAGTCAATAATTGATTAGTACTACTATCTACAACATCTATTTCACTTAAAAAGGCGTAGTGATTATCTCTGGCTTCACTTTTAATGCTATTTAACTTAAAAACATAATTAGAAAAATAAATTTGTTCACCTGGTGATAAACTAAACTCTTTTTCAACTTCAAAAGCTCTTCCAATGAAACCTATGAACAATAAAACAATTCCAATATGTACTATATAGCCTCCATTTTTGTGTCTGTTGCTTAAGAACATCTTAACAATAGAATGTAAAAAATTTGATGAGTTCTTTTGTTTTTTAAAGGATTTATAAAATTCACCTAGAATTGAGCTTAAAGTAAATGAAACACCCATTATCGCGACAAAAACATATAACTGAAATAAACTTGAAAATATTATATATCCTAGTCCAGATAAAAAACTGATACTTAATGGTAATTTGAATCTATTAAATAAGACACTTTGAGAAGTATAATTCCAAGAAAGTAAGGGCCCTATCCCCATTAAAAATAACAATACAAGTCCTATTGGAATATTTAATTGGTTAAAATAAGAAGCTCCCACATAAATTTTGTTACCATCCCATGCCTCTGATAAAATTGGAAATAAGGTTCCCCACATTATTGTGAAACACATAAGAATTAAAATCAAATTATTATATAAAAATCCACCTTCTCTTGATGTAAAAGAATCAATTTTGTCTGGAGTATCTAAATAAGATTTTCTTTTAAAGAACCAGAAAATAGTATAAAGCAATAGTATAGCCAAAAATGTAAAAAACATTGGACCAAGATTTTCCGCTGTGAAAGAATGGACAGATGAAATTACTCCACTTCTTGTTATAAATGTTCCTAGAATAACCAATATGTAAGTTGAAGTAGCAAGTAAAAAGTTCCACTTTTTCAACATACCCCTCTTTTCTTGAATCATTGATGAATGAATAAAAGCTGTTAAAGTAAGCCAAGGCATTAGCGATGAATTTTCAACAGGATCCCATGCCCAATATCCACCCCAACCTAATTCATTATATGCCCAATATCCACCAAGAATGATTCCAGCAGATAGAAATGTCCATACAAATAATGACCATCTTCTTATTGATTGAACCCATTCAAAGGAAATATCTCTTGATATGGATGCTGCAAGTGCCATTATGAAAATAATAGCTGAACCAGTAAAACCGACATAAAGTATTGGAGGATGAATAGCCATAAAGAAATTTTGTAGTAACGGGTTTAGTCCATTTCCATTTTGGACAACAATATCAGAAGAAACAGGTTCAAATGGATTTGCAATAAAATTTGAAAGAAGAATAAAGAAAGAAAATATAAAAGACAAAATTATATAAGAATGAAATTTTAATGCTTTCAATTTTTTCAAAGTTGTAAAAATATATGTCACTGCAAATAGAGCAGTTATAAAAGACCAAAATAATAACGAACCAGCTTGACCAGCCCAAAGTGCAGTAACTTTATAAAAGACTGGAGTTTCGTAACTTGTATACTGAGCAACATATTGCAAGTTGAAATTACTAATTAATAACTCATTCAATAGACAGAAAAATGCTAAAAATATACAATATGAGGTAGCTAAAATTGATCTTTCAGCAACTTGTAAATATGTTTGATTCTTGAATTTTTTGAAAAGACCCAAAAATATGAAAGAAGAGAAAATTAATCCCCCAGCTAGGCTGATTGCAATACTACCAATTTGAGAAACCATTATATTTTCTCTATGTTTTTAAGATCGCCTTCATATCTTGAAGCACATTTAGTTTGTAATTCTGTTGCTGAAATAAGATTATTAGTATATGAACCGGAAACAACTACCTCAGCGTCATCTTTAAATAGATCTGGTCTAATTCCATAATAAGTAACTTTCACACTATCATTATTTTGATACACAAAAAAAGATACTTTAAGTTGATCCTCTTCAGAGATATTTATTGAATTTGGCTTTATATAACCACCAACTTTTATTTTTTGAATGTCATTTGATTCTTTAGCTAGTTCCGAAATAGAATAATATCTCACAGTTAATGAATTATCTTTCTTTATATTGGTTAGATAAAAAACCCAACCAGCAATTAAAGTAAAAATAATTAGAGTTGATGTAGTAACTTTGTTCATAATTTATATTCCAAAAGATTCTTCCCATTCACCATAGACTTTTTTCATTACTTCTACGATTTCACCGACAGTTCCGCCCTGTTCAGCTACTTCTATCAAAAAAGGAACTAAATTTAAATCATTTTTGCAAGCATCGCTTAGTTTTTTCATCTTTTCTTGCAAAATTTTTTCGTCTCTATTTTTTCTAAGAGTTTTTATTTTATGTTCTTGCGTATCTTGAGCATCTCTTGAAATTTTGAGAATCTCTATATCTAGTTCTTCGTCTTGCTCAATAAAATCATTTACTCCAACAATAATTCTTTCTTTAGAATCAACTGATTCTTGATAAATGGATGCTGATTCAGCTATCTTTTTTTGAAAATATCCATCTTCGATAGCTTGCACAGTGCCACCCATTTCATGTATTTCATCAAAATACTTTAATGCTTGTTTTTCAAGCTTATCAGTTAACTCTTCTATGTACCATGAACCACCTAGGGGGTCAGCTACATTAGGTACACCAGTTTCAAAAGCTATAATCTGCTGGGTTCTAAGCGCTATTTTGGCAGCTTTTTCGGAAGGTAAAGCTAATGTTTCATCCAACGAATTAGTATGCAATGAATTTGTTCCGCCTAAAACTGCTGACATTGCTTCCAAAGCAGTACGAACAATATTATTTTCTGGCTGTTGAGCTGTTAATGAACATCCTGCTGTTTGAGTATGAAATTTAAGTTTCAGTGAACTTTCATTTTTTGCACCATATTGATTTTTAAGTCGATTTGCCCAAATTCTTCGTGCAGCCCTATATTTAGCAATTTCTTCAAAAAAATCCATGTGAGCGTTAAAGAAAAAAGATAATCTATGAGCAAAATTATCTATTTTTAATCCTCTTTCAAGGCACTCTTCAATATATGCAAATCCATTATTTAATGTAAAAGCAAGCTCTTGTGCAGCGGTAGATCCAGCTTCCCTGATATGATATCCACTGACTGAAACAGGATTATATAAAGGCATGTTTTCAGAACAATATTCTATAATATCTACAACAAGTTTAACAGATGGTTCAGGAGGAAAGATCCACTCTTTTTGTGCCATATACTCTTTTAATGCATCATTTTGTAAGGTTCCTCGCAATTTACTGATATCAATTCCATTTTTCTTAGCAAGCGCTACATAAAATGCAAAAAGAATAATTGCAGGTCCGTTTATTGTCTGTGATACTGAAATATTTTCAAGATTTATTCCATCAAAAAGAATTTCCATGTCCTTTAATGAAGCTACATTTACACCACAAACACCGACTTCTCCCGATGATAGCTCGTGATCTGGATCATATCCCATCAAAGTTGGCATATCATAAGCTACGGATAAGCCAGTTTGACCATTTTTAAGTAAATATTTATATCTTTCATTAGTTTTTTCTGGTGTGCTAAATCCTGAAAATTGTCTCATTGTCCATAATTTTCCTCTATACATATTCTTATGAATACCTCTAGTATATGGAAAACTTCCTGGATCAATATTGTAGTTTTTTTCTTTGTTTGATGACGAATAGAAGTCCTTCAATTCATCACCACTAATGCTTTTAAAACTGCCTTTTCTTTCAACGTTCTTACTCATTTGATTTCCTTGAAAAATTATAAATCTTTTCAAATAAAGTCATTGAATCTAGCCCTATTTCTTCTAATAAAATATTTCTTGGTCCATGATCTACAAACCTGTTAGGAACTCCTAATGTTAGAATAGAATTTTTGAAATTCTTTTTGTTAGAAAAGTTGATTATTCCTTCTCCAAATCCACCATCTGTTACACCTTCTTCAATTGTAACAACTAATTTATATTTTGCTAAAGATTCATATAAATAGTTTTCATCCATAGGTTTGATAAATCTACAATTAACAACTTCAGAAGAAATACCTTTTTCCAAGAGCATGCTATTTATTTTTAAACTCTTACTAACCATAGATCCAACTGCTAAAATTAGTAAATCATGTCCTTTACTTAATACCTCCCATGAACCTACTTCAATTTTTTCTGGAGATTTTTTTTCAAATTTTACCGACTGTTCTTTAGGATATCTTATGGTGAATGGTTTTGAGGTATTTAGAGTTGCAGTGTAAAGTAAATCTCTTAATTCATTTCCATCTTTTGGAGCAGAAATAATAATATTTTGTATACATCTTAAATATGAAATATCTAAAACTCCATGATGAGTTGCGCCATCCTCACCAACTAAGCCTGAACGATCTAAACAAAAAATAACAGGTAAATTTTGTAAAGCAATATCATGTACTATATGATCAAAAGCTCTTTGGAGAAAAGTTGAGTAGATTGCTACAACAGGAATTTTTCCTTCAGTTGATAAGCCGCCGCTAAAGGTTACAGCGTGGCCTTCAGCTATACCGACATCATAAAATCTTTCAGGAAATCTTGAAGAATAATCAACCAAACCTGTCCCTTCTTTCATTGCAGCAGTTATTGCGACTATATTTTTATTCTTTTCAGCTAAATCGCATAAAACTTCTCCAAATACATTCTGATATATTGGAGCCTGATTTTTAATTACGGCAACACCTTTTTTCTTCTCTTTAACACCATGAAATTTAATTGGATCATCTTCTGCGTAATCAAGACCTTTGCCTTTTTTAGTTATGGTGTGTAATACTACTGGACTATCGTATTCCTTTATATTTTCTAAAATCTCAACCATTTCTTCAATATTATGACCATCAACCGGTCCAAAATATCTAAAACCTAAATCTTCAAAAACTGTTGTAGGAAGAAAGAATTTTTTAGCACTGGATTCAGCTTTTCTTAAAATAGATTCCAGGATTTTTAAACTTTTTGGAAGTTTCTTAATAACTCTATAAATCCATCTTCTAATTTTATTGTATTTCTTGTTTGTTGCTATTTTAACTAAATAATTTCTAAATGCCCCAACATTTGGACTAATAGACATATCATTATCATTTACAATAACAAGCATTTGCTTTCTAATATTTCCAGCGTTATTTAGAGCTTCAAATGCAAGTCCACCAGAAAGAGCCCCATCACCAATAATACTTACGACTTTGAAATCATCATTTTCTAAATTTCTACTTACAGCCATTCCTAAAGCAGCAGAAATTGATGTAGATGCATGACCAGCACCAAAGACATCATATTCACTTTCAGATCTCTTTAAAAAACCACTTAAACCTTTATATCTTCTAATAGTAGGAAATTGATTATATCTTCCTGTAAGTACTTTATGAGCATATGCCTGATGACCAGTATCCCACACAATTTTATCTCTGGGAGCATCGAAAACATAGTGAATAGCGGTTGTTATTTCAACTGCACCAAGAGTTGGAGCTAGATGTCCTCCAATTTCATTAATTGTATCAGTAATATAAGTTCGAAGTTCTTTGCATACTTCAACTAACTCCTCTTTTGGAATACTTTTTAAATCCTTTGGTGAATTAATCTTTTCAAGATACTTCATGTTTTCCTTTGAAACAAATTTCATGTATTAAAGTTTCATTTAATAACTCAGGATGACAAGAAATTCCTATATGTTTTCCTTGTCTGACCGCAACTACTTCTTCTTTAAAAGTTGCTAAAACTTTAACGCCTTCATTTATTTTATCTATTTTCGGAGCTCTAATAAATAAGACGTCAATATCAGATTTCATTGATCCATCTTTAACATTAATTCTAGATTCAAATGAATGTACTTGTCTTCCATAAGCATTTCTACTTGTTATCACATCCAAAAAAGCAAAGTTGTGCACTCTCGAATCGTTTGATTCTTTAGACATCAAAATTAGTCCAGCACAAGAACCTAAAATTGGTTTATTTTTTGCAAGGTTACTGATACCATCAATTAAATTTGGATTTTTTCTAAGAAGATTAGTCATTGTAGTAGATTCTCCTCCTGGTATAATAAGACCATCGATAGAAATCAGATCATTACCTGTTTTAACTAATTTATGTTTTAAATTAATTTTTTTAAGAATTTTAATATGAGAATCAAAATTTCCTTGAAGTGCAAGGACACCAATCACAATTAGTCACCTCTATTAGAAAATTTTTTATCTTCAGGAATGTCAGACATTAAAATTCCCTTCATGGCATTTTTTAAATCATATGAGGCGGTTAAAACATCTTTTGCACTCTTAAAATGTGTAACAGCCTTAACTATTGCATGAGCTCTTTCCGAAGGGTCATCACTTTTAAAAATACCAGAACCTACAAAAACTGTTTCGGCACCAAGTTGCATCATTAAAGAAGCATCTGCAGGAGTAGCAATTCCTCCAGCAGCAAAATTAGGAACTGTGAGTTTTTGATTTTTAGCTACCTCTTCTACTAAATCTAAAGGAACTCTAAATTCTTCCGATTTTTTTGATAAATCAGCATCTTGAAGTTCAATAATTTGTGAAGTAATCATTTTCATATGTCTTACAGCTTCAACAATATTTCCACTACCAGCTTCTCCTTTAGTTCTAATCAATGCTGCACCTTCGTTAATCCTTCTTAAAGCTTCGCCAAGATCTCTTGCTCCACATACAAATGGAACCTTGAAAGGATGTTTATCAACATGGGCGTGTTCATCAGCCATTGTAAGTACTTCACTTTCATCTATGAAGTCAACTTCTAGGGCTTCTAAAATTTGTGCTTCAGCAAAATGACCAATTCTACATTTTGCCATAACTGGTATTGAAACATTATCCTGTATTTCTTTTATCATGTGAGGGTTACTCATTCTTGCCACCCCACCATCTTTTCTTATATCAGATGGAATTCTCTCTAAAGCCATGACAGAAACTGCTCCTGCATCTTCTGCAATTTTGGCTTGTTCTAAATTAGTAACATCCATAATTACCCCACCTTTAAGCATCTCTGCTAAACCGACTTTAACTTTGAAAGACTCTTTACTCATGAATTATTTCCTTTTCTACTGTATTTGTTATTTCTTTGACTTTTTTAATTACTGATTCGATTATCCAGTCTGGAGTTGAAGCTCCGGCGGATATCCCTACGGAATTTACATCATCTTTGAACCAAGATGAATTAATTTCTGCAGCGCAAGTAACCTGAAATGTATTTTCATTCCTTTCTGAGCTTAATTCAGCTAAACGTTTAGAATTAGCACTTGTAAATGAACCTATAATAATCATTAAGTCAGTTACTTTAGACAACTCTTTAATTTGTTCTTGATTTCTTTTAGTTGGAAAGCAAATCGTATTAACAAATCTTAAATCAAAAACTTTAGTCATTAAAATGTTTATAATATCTTGAACGTTTTCAATTGTTTGTGTTGATTGCGTTACAACTCCAGCTTTCTTTGTTTTTCTTAGTGCCTCAGCCTCTTCAACTGAAGCAACAATTACTGGATCTGGTACTTGACTAGCAATTCCAATTACTTCATCATGACCATGGTCTCCAATGATGATAATTTTTCTACCTTCTTTATGTAATGCTTTTACTTCGTGATGTATTTCGTGAACTAAAGGGCATGTAGCATCGATAATATTCATTTTCTTATCCTCAGCTTTTTTCCAAACCTCTTTCGCAGTACCGTGGGCTCTGAAAAGAACAGGTTTGTCTTTTGGAATCTGATCAAGCTTCTCAACAACTCTTACACCTTCTTTTTCTAAATCACTTACCACACTTTCATTATGAACAATATCTCCTAACATATAGACTTCTCCATATTTTTTGCTCATTTCGTAAGCGCTATTTACAGCATCTCTTACCCCAAAACAATATCCTGCATCTTTAGCTATGATTATCTTCATTGAATTTGCTTATATACGTTGACATTAAATTTAAAACTGTAGATTTGACATCTGAAAATTCACCTTCTACTAGTGCTGCAGCTGCAAAAGGATGTCCGCCTCCACCCATTTTTTTTGCAATCTCACTAACTTTGTACTTTCCCTTAGATCTAAAGCTTAATCTAACCTTTCCACCAAGGTCATAGAGCATTAAGGAAACTTCAACTCCCTTAATTCCTCTAAAAAAATCTGTAAACCCGTCAAAATCTTGATTTGAGCCATTGACCTCTTTAATCATGTCATGATTCAAAGAAAACCAAACTAACTCATCATTGCAATCATAATTTAATTTTTGAATTACATTTCCTAAAAGCTTCATTCTGCTAACAGAGGAGTTTTCATAAATGTTTTGATATACTTTAGAAATGTCTAATCCCATTTGAATTGCGTCAACAGCAACTTGATGACATAGATCGGTTGTGTTACTATGTCTAAATGAACCAGTATCTGTTAAAACGGCCACATAAATACCAAGCATAGTTTCTTCTGAAATTTTATGGTCAATTTCTTTAAAGAATGAAAATAAAATTTCACCAACTGATGATGCTTTGACATCAATATATTCATTCTTAAATAAATCATTATCAGATTTTGCGTGATGATCAATACTTAATGTTTCAATATCATTTTCTTCTACTAAAAATGCTACATCTCCCAATCTATAAAAATCTCCGATATCTAATATCAATCCTAAATCTGCTTTTTTAATAAATGATGCTGAATCTTCATCAAGCTCTTGAAAAATATTATCCTCATTCAAAAAATTATATACTTCTGGAATTGGAGAGTGATTAACGATAATACAATCTTTGCCAATTGAATTTAAATATTTGTACATAGCATATGCAGAACCTAGACTATCTCCATCCGGATTAATATGTGAAGAAATAAAGATTTTATCGTGTTTATCGATAATGGATTTTATTTGATGAAAATCCATATTTTACCTCTGCCAAGTATTTTCAGGAATGTTATTTTGTTTATTATGATATCTTGAAAGAACAAAAAAATAATCTGATAAACGATTTAAATACATTATTACAGGATTATTATCCAAAGAATTATTGTATAATGTTACAGCAGATCTTTCAGCTCTTCTGGTGATTGCTCTTGCAAGATGCAAATTTGACGAAAAATTATCTCCGCTTGGTAAAATAAATTCCTTTAGAGGTTCTAAGTCTTTGTTCAGATAATTTATTTGATCTTCTAAGTCAGATATCATGTTTTCATTTATGATAGAATTATCTTCAATATTCATCGAAATATGTCCACCTACGTCGAATAAATTATTTTGAATTTTCTTTAAGAACTCTGTTATATCTGAGTTTTGGCTAAAGGACAAGCAAACCCCTATAACACTACTTAATTCATCTACCTCTCCAAGACAGTGAATAATATTATCAGACTTGAGGACTGATTCTCCTTTGGCAAGGTTTGTTTTGCCACCATCTCCATTTCTTGTAGTAACTTTTGTAATTCTCATTACATCATACCTGACAGCCATAGATGGGTTAGAATACTAAATACATATCCAATGAAAATTACTCCTGTCCATCTAAGATGACTTGAAAATGTATAAATTCCCTTTGCTTGACCCATCAAAGCAACACCAGGTGCAGAACCGATTGAAAGCAAACTTCCGCCAACTCCTGCAGTAAGAGTAATTAAAAGCCACTGATTTAAATCCATAGTAGTAGTATCATGCATTTGAATAACAGAAAACATAACAGGTATATTATCAATTAAAGCAGATATAATTCCCATTAAAGAGTTTGCAATAGTAAAACCAAGACCGTCGTAAAGTGTAGTATTTATCAGTGCCAAATAACCAATTTTTGAAAGTCCAGCTACACAAAGTATTACTCCATAGAAAAATAATAAGGTATCCCACTCAGCTTGAGCAATTTGCTTAAATACTCCAAATGGTTGATCTGAGCCATCGCGAGAAATTTTGCTCTCTGCAGAATAAGTTCTTTTTAAATAATAACCAAAAAGTTGTAAAAGACTCAATCCGAACATCATACCAAATACAGGAGGAAGCTTGAGGAATTGTTTAAAGGAAATTGCCATCATAATTGTAACAAGAAATAAACAGCTTATAGCCACAGCACCTCGTTTTAACAACACAGGAGGATTTTCAACTTCATCCGCAGAACCATCAATGAAAAAACTCATAATAAATGCCGGAATAATAAAATTTACTAATGAAGGTAAAAAGAGTTTGAAAAATTGCACAAATTCAACATAACCAGCCTGCCAAACCATTAGCGTTGTTATATCTCCAAAAGGACTAAAAGCACCACCAGCATTAGCAGCTACAACAATATTGACACAACTTATACTTGTAAAATTTTTATTACCTTTTCCAACAGCTAATACCACTGCACACATTGTAAGTGCAGTTGTTAAGTTATCCGCTATAGGTGATAAGAAAAATGAAATAAACCCAGTAATCCAAAATAATTTTTTATAACTAAAATTTTGATTTAGAAGAATAGAACGTAATTTTTCGAAAACATTTCTTTCAGTCATTGAATTTATATAAGTCATCGCCACTAAAAGGAAGAGCATCAACTGATTAAATTCATCAAAAGCATGCATCAGTTCTTTTTTGACAGCATAAGAATCTCCAGTTTGCACTCCCACCCAAGCGATCATTGCCCAAATAATTCCTGCAGCAAAAAGCACGGGCTTAGACTTCCTTAGGTGCGTAACTTCCTCTGTCATCACAAAAGCATATGCAATGATAAATAAAACAATAGATATAATTCCAACTGGATGATTCAATAAATCCATAGGCGGTAATTTAAATAAAAAGAAATGAAAAAATTATTAAAATCGTATTAATTATTTTATATTTTAAAATGGAAAATTTATTACCGGTTTTACTCATAATTGGGCTATCAATGTTAGCAATGAACTTGGGACTGATTTTTAAAAATAAACCTCTCAGAAAGGCTTGTGGTGATTCACCTGATGGATGTGAAATTTGTGGTGGCGATCAAGATAAATGTGATAGTAATGCTTAATTCTTCGGAAATCCACTTGAAAAAACCTTTGTAAAAGATTTATCCTCATTTAAAAGTATTGAAAAAGATTCAACTCCCTTTAAATTTTCTACAATGTCAAAATTATCGATTGTATAAAACATTGTAGATAGTGCATCGGCATCTAAGCATGATTTGTCAGAAATAATCGAAACTGAGCCCAGGTTAGAAGAAATTGGATACCCAGTTTTTGGATTTATTTCATGATGATAAAATTTGTCATCAATTATATAAAAATTTCGGTAATTACCTGAAGTTGCAATTGAAAGATTATTAAGAGAAATAACCAACTCAATGTCATTTTCAAAATTTGTAATTGATGGAGTATTAATTCCTATTTTCCAATCTTTACTTTTTGACCTGGTCCTGATTTCACCTCCTATTTCTATAAAAAGATCTTCATATTCAATTAAAGAATTAAAAATTTTATCAACTGCATAACCTTTCGCAATTGAGCTTAAGTCAATTTGAACTCTTGAATCTTTCTTACGTATTTTCTCTTTATCAACTTCAATTAGATCTTGGCCAATGAAAGCTTTAACACTGTCAATCATTGTTTCTGAAGGTGGAGATTCAAAAACATCAGGACCAAATCCCCATAAGTTGACTAAAGGCATGATTGTTATATCATATTGACCATTTGATAAATCATAATATTTAAATGAACGTTCTAAAACCTTATAAAAATCTTCAGATATAAAAAACCAATCAGTTGATTCGGATTGATTGAAAGTTGAAATTTCACTTGTTGGTATATAGGTTGACATTTGTTGATTAATATCTTTTAATATTTTTTCAATAAGTATATAATTTTCTTCAATTTCTGCTGGGTTATTTGTTTTTGGAAAAAACTTTACAGTATATGTTGTTCCCATAGTATTACCATTAATAGTAGCAAGATTTTTTTCAGGGGAACTACAACTAAGTAATAAAAGAATTATTAATGAAGCTAGTCTATTAGCCAAAGTCATCATAAGCGATCATATCTTCTTCAACGCCTAAGTCCCAGAGCATTTTTTGAACAGCACTTATCATCATTGGAGGACCACATAAATAATACTCACATTCAGTAGGATCTTCATGATCTCTCAATAACATATCGTGTGCAACCTGATGAATGAATCCTGTTGGACCTTCCCAGTTATCTTCTGGTAGTGGATCTGATAGAGCGACATGATAACTAAAATTATCAAATTCTTCTGCTAAGGCTTTGAATTCATCATCATAAAACATTTCTTTTTCTGATCTAGCACCATACCAAAATGAAATTTTTCGTTTAGATTTTTCAGTTTTAAGTAAATGGAAAATATGAGATCTTAATGGAGCCATTCCAGCACCACCTCCGATGTAAACCATTTCACGATCGGTGTCTTTGATGAAGAATTCACCGTAAGGTCCGGATACAGTTACCTTATCTCCTTTTTTGAGATCAAAAACATATGAAGAAGCTATTCCTGGAGGTGCAGATGGGTTATCTGGTGGAGGACTAGCAATTCTAATATTTAACATAATCATGTTACCCTCTGCAGGATGATTTGCCATTGAATAAGCTCTGAAAACTGGCTCTTTATTTTCTGCAACATATTGCCAAATATCGAATTTATCCCAGTCACTAGTATACAAGTCTTGAATTTCGAAATCTTTATATTCTAATCCTTTATATTCAGGTACATCAATCTGAATATAGCCACCAGATTCAAACTGGATTGGATCGTCTTCTGGTAGTTCTAAAATTAATTCTTTAATAAAAGTAGCTACATTATCATTTGATTTAACAACAGCATCCCATTTTCTAATACTGAATATTTCATCAGGTACTTTTATTTTCATATCATTTCTAATCTTTACTTGACAGCCTAATCTCCAATTATCTTTTTGGTCTGAACGAGAAATATATGCTTCTTCAGTAGGTAAAATATCTCCTCCACCTTCGGTAACCTGGCATTTACATTGTGCACAAGTTCCTTGTCCTCCACAAGCGGATGGCAAATAAACGTTTTGTGCTGCTAAAGCCGAAAGGACTGTTCCTCCCGTTTGAACATTAATAGATTTATCTACATCATCATTAATTAATAATGTGACTTCTCCTTGTGGAAGAAGAATATCTCCTAAAACATTAAGAATTATAACTAACAAAAGTATTACTGATGAAAAAACAATTACTCCTAATAAAATATCACTCATTATAAATCGATCCCCGAAAATGCCATAAAGGCCATTGATAATAATCCAGTTAACAACATAGCCATTCCCACTCCTCTTAACCTAGGAGGAATATTAGAATACCTTATTCTATATCTGATTGATGCTAAAGCTACAATTGCTAAGAAGAAACCAACACCTGAACCAAAACCATAAACGACTGTTTCTGAAATAGTGTATTCTCTTTCTACCATAAATAATGATCCACCTAAAATTGAACAATTAACAGCAATCAATGGAAGAAAAATTCCAAGACTATTATACAAAGATTGTGAGAATCTTTCCATAAACATTTCAACCAATTGAACCATTGCAGCTATAACAGATATGAAAACTATTAATTTTAAAAACCCTAAATCTGTATCTTTAAAATCTTGACTAATCCATACAAGAGCACCTTTATCAAGTAAGAATTCCCAAAGAAACCAGTTAATAGGAGCTGTAATTGTAAGAACAACAATCACGGCTAGTCCGATTCCAACGGACGCATCAATCTTCTTTGAAATAGCTAAAAATGAACACAAACCTAAAAAATAGGCTAAAACGATATTTTCAATGAATACTGCTTTAGTAAAGATACTTAGATAGTGTTCAACACCTGTCATTACGCGTCCTCCTCAACACCAGCAAACTCCCTTTGAATCCATATTACTAAACCCAAAATAATAAATGCTCCAGGAGATAAAACTAACAAACCAATATTTTCATATCCTGCTGCATACCACGATTCAGGAATTCTCCATAAAACATAACCTGCTCCACCATCAGGAAGCGTAATAGTTCCTGCCCCAAAAAGCTCTCTAAAAAAAGAAACAATAATAATTATTAATCCATAACCCATGCTGTTTCCCAAACCATCTAAAAATGCTTTAGATGGTCCATGTTTTAAAGCAAATGCCTCAGCACGACCCATAATGATACAATTTGTAATAATTAATCCAACAAAAACTGAAAGCTGTTTACTCATATCGTATAAATATGCTTTTAATAATTCATCAACCACTGACACAAGAGATGCAATGACAGATAGCATTATAACAATTCTAACGCGAGTAGGAATGTAATTTCTAATTAGAGAAAGTATAACATTAGATGAGCATAAAACAAAAACAACAGCTAGCGTCATAATTATTGCTTGATCTAATCTAATTGTGACAGCTAAAGCTGAGCAAATTCCTAGAACCTGTAATGATATTGGATTATTAACATTTATAGGATCACTAACAATTTTTTTTGATTCAGAATTAAATAGTTCCATAATCTCTTATTTTATCTAA
>Ga0208624_1000178_pt1 | contig 33609 bp, 8 predicted proteins | sample Knorr_S23_td_DCM_FD_185607 | JGI IMG/M metagenome (GOLD analysis project Ga0208624, IMG submission 185607) | Marine microbial communities from Southern Atlantic Ocean transect - Knorr_S23_td_DCM_ad_71m_LV_A (SPAdes) (version 2) | ecosystem: Environmental > Aquatic > Marine > Oceanic | place... | reverse complement strand
TAGGCAACCTTCTTATGTTATACGCCCCAGTCGCTATCAAGGGCACTACCCTAAGTTGGTAGTGCGCAGAGTTTGTCTCAAAGGTATTCCTCGAAGTTCCTTCGACTCCACGTTCAGTAATCTCCAGAACTCCGCCAACAGGAGCGGAAGAGTAACGAACGATCTCATAATCCTTGATGAGTTCGCTGTTACTGTCTACCCCAAGAGCAGCGCCAGTAACTTTATCAGCCTTATAAAGCAAAGCAAAGCGGAAAGCTTCATCAGTATCCAGTGAGAATTCTCCGCCAGAGGGTGTTGCCAGAGTGAAAAGTAAATCATCAGCAGCTATTGTGAAGTCTGTATTGTTATCGCCTCCTGCAACGGCATAACTGTCGGGGTAAATTCCACCAGCGCTATTGATGTTACTAAAAGCTTGCCTATACACATAGCTACCTTCGAAATCGGGGTCAAAACGGTCTCCTGGCGAATCACCAACAAAGTCCAACGCAAGGCCTGTCGTCTCTGAACTTTTAAGGGTGATCAGATGTTCTTCCGACTCGTCAATCGTGGCAAAGAAATTTAAGTCAGTAGGGATTTGACCATTAGCAGGAGGCAGTGCGTTGCCGCGAATTAGGTTATCGCCGACAATCCCCTGCTCAAGAAGTGGTAGAGCCAGGAAGGGAATAAAGTCTTTGCCACGAGGTGAAACATAGATCATTTCCTCGTACTGTTCATTAGAGCTTGGGTCGAAGCCTTCAGTCGAGTTTCCATTGTGGAAATCAGTCTTAACCCCCATCTTCCACGCCTTACCGCCCGGCAATAGATGGAAATACCCCTGGCCAAATTTATATTCATAATTGCCACTGTCCATGTTGGTTGCAAGTGCAGGCACTTTGGAGGTAGGGCCTCCCATGAATAGGCTGATATCAACATCCCTTACGCCATTCACGCTATCTAGCGCTGACGATACACCATCAAGAGTGCCAACAAAGAAATCATTAGCACCTGACCCTCCCTTGATACGAATGTCTTCGATCCCTTCAAGGCTTAGGAAGGTATCCGCTGCGGCCTCTCCACTATCTGTCTCTAATGCCCATTTATAATCCGTACCATTTCGTGGCCCAGTCTTCACTTGAAGTCCAACAACCGGAACGGAGGCTTGGTTTTTGGAATCTTCCTTAAATAACCAATACGATTCAGATGAAACTGCATCGGCACCAGGCGTATCTTCATCTGGACCATTGTAAATAAATACGTCTCTGCTTGATCCATCGGAAGTTGCACCCCCATGGATTATGTGATCTCTACCATCGCCAACGTATCCACTTCCACCTAAGCCAGCTTCTGGCACATCATTGTTCCAAGTAAATATATCGGCGCCACTTCCCGTAGTACTATCAAGAGAATAGCTGAAGGCAGTATTATTGGGTGCTGACGGGTAATAGAATCCATCGACTAAGGTAGTTCCATTTGCTCCAAGCGAGGTTACGTCCAGAGTACCGGAAGTGCTGGGAGCACCTTCCCCATATAGGTAATCTCGCCCGGCGCCGCCCCATATATTGTCTGTACCAGCGCCACCGAAAATAGTATCAATCCCATCATAGGAACTTATTCGGTCATCGCCTGATTCACCAAGAATTAGATCATTACCTGGTGATCCTTGAACGGTATCCGAACCACTGCCTCCATAGACTTGATTTACGTCACTGCGTTGAGCATCCCGCATTTGCTGCAACCATGCAACAGTACTCAGAGAATCGCTTGCGCCGTCAGGCCTTACAAATTGCTCAGAACTAATAAAATCGTGGCCAGCATCTCCAAAGATTGTGTCGCTACCAAGGCCTCCAACGATAGAGTCGCCAGGTTGGGTAGCACCAGCCTGAACAGTTGTTGGACTACTTACAGCAGCTGTCCCCAAGCGCGTAAAGGCCACCCCTTCCAGCCGAGGAGGCGCATTCAGAGCATTAAATGAGCTATAGCGGATAATTTCTTTATTAGTTCCATCTGACAGTTCGGCCCAACCACCGTCAGCATTAAATGTGGATGTATCAGAGCCAGGGGCGATATTGACATATAAGTTTTGCCTATCCGCCGCAGGGATAGTGGCGTTACCAACATAAAGAGCCGTCAACGGGTTCGTCTTCCCCGTACTATTCGTAAAGATGAGTTTCTCTGGCTCATCACCACCTCGAATAAGGTCGCCCCCGCCTTTCGCCTCAATTTGATCAGGGCCAGTTCCGCCAAAAATTGTCTCAGGGATATCACTACCGTAAATGACGTCAGCACCCGCGCCCCCATGCAATGTGACCTCCTGTGCATTAGTCATCTTGTTGATTATTTGGTCATCGCCAGGCCCACTGTAAACCTCGATAGGGATATTAACACTTTCATCGATGGTAATGATGTCGTCGGTATTCCAATAAGGCACAGAGTTGGAATCTCTTTGTGACTTATTGCCAATAATAAGCTTGTTAATACTGTCAACAGCATACTGCCTAGAGAACCCTACTGCACTAACTTTAATGACATCGATTGGGTCATCAAATCCAGGAAGTACTGCAGACTCCTGCTTGATTTCTATGTTCTGACTCTCTCCGGAAAAACTTGAGAGATAGCTACCGTCTATGGTCAGATCAGCCGTCTGGCTTGAATCTCCACCTGGCCAGAAACCTGTATCACTCGTGAGCATATTTTGCTCCTCTGAGTCGCTATGCAAAGGGACTCCCCAAGATGCGAACAACGGTGGTTGTGGATATTCACAGTCAGGAGTACTAAAAGTTGCAATAGTTACTTCTGCTAGAGTCCACTCCTTATCAAACAACGTAATCTTACCGAACCACCCCAAATCTAGGCCGACCCACAAGAAGGCTTTCAATCCTGCATAAACCCTCCCGTTCAAATCGAAGAGGCACAGAGGGTTGAATGTACCATATGGAATACCAGATCTATCAATTAACTCTTTGCCGCTAACTTTCCCATCTCCTTGAGGGTAGAGGGGATCGTAATCAGATGTAAGGCTGGCGCGCGAATCTCCAGATGGGAATTTCGCACTGGGGAAGGGGTTAAATGCGTCGGGGTCTTGAAGATCAATAAGAATATTAGCGTAGAGGCCACCCTTAACACCGGCCTTAACGATGCCACCTACATTGATTTGAGCTCCAGCTTCAATTGACGCCCACAGCTCAACCTCAGGAAGGTCAATCATCTGAGCACCAGTTTTGGCATCTGTCCACTTTGGAGTATTCTTATACCTGTTTGTAGGGTCAAGAATCTGGTCAACAGGTGTATGCCAATCACTTACATAGAAACCCTCCATTACGTCCCAGAACGCTTCACCTGGGTCAGAAGGAACACCGGCAGCAACCCAATCGGTCATCCCGCCAGTATCCATACCAAACCCTAGCCTAAATTTAACGCCAAGTTCGCCTTGGAAGAAAGCTTCCAATCCTGGGAAGACGGGGAAAGATGCACCGAAATTCTTTGTCAGACTAAAGGGCGCAAATTTATATTCCCAGATTGTTGCAGCTTCACCTTTGAGCAATCCGAATATGGAAGTCGGATTAGATAGTATGGGGAATTTTAGACCATAGGGACTCTTACTCGTAAGAGCAGCAAAGAATTTCGACTTACCCGCCTTACCGCTATAATTTTGGGCAACCTCTCCGGTGGTTGTCTCATTTCTAGAACCTTCAATATCCAAAGCGTATTTACTACCACCCGCTTGGGCTATAGAACTGCCCATTGCGAATTTAGACAGTTCAGCAAGCTCAGCCTCACTAAGTTCGGGTGGCTTACTACCAGGGGCAAGTCCTACTTGGCTAGCAATTATCCGTGGATCGCGGTTTTGAACAATTAACGGTGGCCATACTGAGGCATAACCTGTGGCTGACCCAGCGCTGCTTATGTCCCAAGGCTCAATTTTCCCGGCAAGGTTGGGTTTATATCCCACAGCATCTGCATTTGAGTCACCAACACCAAAACTCTTATATCGCAGCCTGAGCCCATCAGTATCAGTGGGTATGTTATCTATAAATCGTAGGAACCAAACGACTTGGTCAATGAAAGCGAGGGCCTTTGGATTTCCTCCCGCAAGAATGTCTATAAGCCTTGTGGGACCAGCAAGGTCTGAAATGACCGGAACCTCAGCAGTCAATATATCGATGACTGGCATCAACGGATCAATATATTGCTTAATGTCCTGAACAATCGGGGTTAGGAACCTACTAACAAATTTACCGAGATCTAATGAGACTGATTCGAAGAAAATGGAAGGCGTCCATTTCCCACTCGCCCACATAGGATCGTTGTCAGTTGCGAATGAACCGGGATACCAATCAAACCGTATAGTTGTATTAAATGATGGGAATTCAAACGCAGTTCCCGTTGAATTAGAGGATCCTGCTGTGTCGACTCCCAACCTTACATCAAAGTCAAAGTTCGCATACATTCCACCACCTAAAACAAAAGTATTCCGCATCAAATCGCTTGTGGCTACTTTGCCCGAAAATAATTCCCCCCTTATTGAAAGCCGATCGTCATTTTTAAAACCATCATATGTACTAGGTACTTTGTCAATAATTTGTTGGTTTGCACCAGGATCTTTAATGTCCACATATAGCTCAATCTCCAGCGCCTGTTTACGGGACGCATACTCCCAATCGAGGATTCTGTAATTTCCCCTTTCTAAGTTGGAGGCTGTTACATTGCTAAAATAATCTGGATCGGTTGGAGAAAGCTTCCTTACGGTTAATTGATTAGATGTAATGGAGTCTATACGGTATTCAACAACCTCATACTGAGTGTTAAACGGTGATTCATTATAGAAAATGACCGCCTTATGCCAACCTGGCCCCGGGTTGAAATACATAGTGGGTCTAGCAATTTCGCCTGATTCACTTCGCAATGTAGTAGACGGCAATCCGTATTGCTTAAATACATTGGAGTCAAGGATAACTGTTTGCGGACCTGTAGAGGTAGGATCCCATTGACCGTCTGCTCTGCCATTATGATCAAGCTCTTTTTTCCACCCCAACATTTGCATAGTATTAGGGTTATTAGTATCTGGTGCTGTCTTTGCTTGCCCTTTTAAGAAACCGGCTTGTATTACAAGGTCAAAAGGATTATACGGATCCGGGCTTTCTCCCCCGCCGGCTAGCGTCCCACGCAACTTAAATGTGCCCTCCCTTCCATTTGTACCTCCGTCTGTCTTTAAAAAGACATCGGTCTGCTTTATAGAATCTAAAGTCAGTGTTGTTGGAATATTAATTCCAAATCCAACCTCAACGTCAAGGAACCCTTCAAGAGCTAATTTAGCATCAGAGATTTGTATAAAAGGCTCATCAATGTCAAACGGGACCTCAAGATCAACCACTTGACCAAAGAAGCGGAAATCAACGCTAAGTATTGCCTCGTAATAATCTCCAGCGAAAATCCTCTTCCCATCAAGCATGTACCTCTTTTGACCATTGACTACCTCAACACTACTATTGGGTAAGCTTGAACCTGCATTATTAGAAATCTCTTTGTCCGGTAATCCGTCATAATCAACATCGACGACAAGGATGTCGTTTCCACTACTGTCCTGGTATGTTTGCCATTGAGGTGCAAGGAACCTTGCAGCGACATCGTCAGGCGTCAGAAGTTTAGGTGCAGTCCCAACATTAATGTTAGTAAAAAGGTTTGAGGGATTTGCTAATAGATTCAGACCAGTGCCACTGTTAGAACTAATTCTTATATTACCGGTGTGACTTATTGAAAAACTGCCACCAGAATGAGATATAATCGGTTGTACATCCCAGCCGGATGTTGCATCGAGTACTGAGGCCTCTAAAAGGTCTTTGATTTCAGCCCAACCTTTGGTTCCACCAACTCCAGCTTCAATTTCAACTCGGACGGGGTTTTCCCAAACACCATCACTGGTTTTTTGTGCTAGGTAAAAAGCGATCTCAGGTCCATAAGCATTTTCGTTAGGTAAAACACAATCCCAACCTTTAGCCTCCCAGTCAACAGTAAGCGTAGTACTACCGGAAATATCTCCTTTTGAAAGAGGAAGATCTTCAATTTGCAGTGCGGGGTTCTCGCCAGGAGTCGTAACTGCCGAAAGCCCGATACCTTTGGGGTATGTATCTTCAGGACCACCATATTCACCGACATAAATATCATCAAAACCAAACATAAAGAACTTATCGCCATGAGTCCAGGCTCCTTGCCTATTACCAACATATGTCCCGGGACCCAGGGATGAGTAGAAGACATCTTGGAGGACCTGAACTGTTGTTCTTCCAGCGAGTTCATTCTTAAAGGATTCCAAGCCAGATAATATAGTACTCTCTGGACTGTTCCAGAATGAAGAGGCCTCAGCCCAGCCATCTGAAGCGTCAATCCGACCTCCCCCTATTTCAATACTTCCCAAAGAATTCAAAAGGCCTCGTAGGCCATCAAACATACCCTTAACACCATCAACGAACAATGTAGGATTGTTAGCAATTGCCGCAGGCCCAAACATATTGCGAAGCTGTTGCGTAATTCGTTGCCTACTGTTCACACCATCTTGAGATCCAAAGAGGTCAAGGTACTTTGTATTAGGAGTAGGCCCGCCGAGTAATTTTGGTGAAAATTTGTCTGGGTCGTGTGGTAGTGTTATTTGATAGTCAGCCTGTATGCCACTGACCTTAATATCTGCACGGTTAGCAGATGAAGTAGAACCGTTGCTTGAAGAGTCACCAGGCTCTATATATTTACTGGGTTTCTTAAGGCCATCAGGGGTTAATAAAGCGTGAATATCGAACTCAACTAATTTAGATTCTGCGCTCGGGAAGTGAACTGGTAAATTCATTGCCATCTGAGGGACCTGCAACCTTAGCTTGTAACTGCTGAAGGTGCCGTCGGGTAACATCCAATTATTTGGCCAAACACTATCTGACAGTGTAATACTCAAATCACCTGTAGGGGTAGGACTCAAAGCCAATGGGTCTTCGCAATCACAAGATGGCACATTACCTGCACCAGTTATTGATACGCCGACAACAGGTGAACCTCCAGTCCAACCTTTTACAGAATTAGCCTCAGCAGCAGTCCACCGTGGGTTATAGCCATAATTAGAATAAATGAAATTGTCAATATCCTTGTGTATGTACTCTTCGAAAGCATCTTCAATACCTTGAATCAAATTAGAATCTGAATAACCACTGAGGCGTATATCCTCTACCAAAGTTGCCATTGATGGCATGTTGACAAGTATAGGACCTAAGGGCTTCGTCCTTGCCTGACCCTCAGAATTAACCGGTTGACCATAAATATAAAACTTGATCGGTCGCGTATCATCTAAGGGAGGCAACGGGCTGACAAGCGGCCCATTAACAGGGCTAGGGTTTTCCCCCTGGTCTTGTGTAATTGGAGCTCCATCTTTAAATCCGGTAAACCCTGGCAAAAAGGAAGGCCTTTCAATCGTAGTTTTAATACTTTTACCAAAAGATGAAAAACTGACCCCCGGCGGAGACATGTAACGTATTCGGAAATCTTTAGTAGCATCTGAGGATGATACTGTAAATTTCAAATAGGCCTCATTTCTCCCTACGCCCACGGCCCGGCCATCTGTATCAAACTCAACCTTCACTCCATTTGTATCAACAAATTCCGCAACTATTTCCAAATTGGTCACTTTGCTTTTTAGAACTGAAAGTTGGTTGTTAATTTCATCTAACAACACTTTCATTTTAAAGAGCTTTTCACCGGTAATTGCTACGTCAGTAACAGAGCCACTTTCATTACCGTCAGTATTATTGACAAGGGATCCTTTGCCAATTGTGCTTTCAAGGCCCCATGCGGCACGACTGACCTGAATCTTAAAAAGTTCCTGAGCGAGTAATTTCTGTGTCGAGTTATTGCTATTTATCCTCCAGTCATTGTGGTCATGAACGACAAGGTAAAAGTCAATAGATCCCTGAGGAAGAGGCATAGATCTAGCAAAGAAATCTTCACCAACCTGCCCTTTTACATACAGACCCTTGGGCGTATTATCTGCAAAGTAATAGCTAAGGTTAGTATCTTTTATCTGCTGTACGCTATGCGATAAAGAGATTGGAATTCCGGCGCCCCCTTCAAAACTAGGGAAGACAAACTCCGAGGCAGGAAGGTTAGATTGAACGTAATTGTCATTGCCGACAGGGCCGACAATTCCATAGGTAAGATTAAGCTTATAAAAAGTTCCAGATGAATTACTTACAGCTTCAATGCTAGATGTGATGTAGTTCCAATCGACATCTGAAGCCGACTCGCTATCGATCGCCTCCTTAAGCGCCTGAAGTAAGTTTAAGCTATAGTCATTGGAGTAAGTAAGAGATGCGAAGACAGGTATCTTTCCGGCATTCGCAGGACTGTTGGAAAAACTGTTGACATTACTTACAAAGACAAATGTCTTCGTAACAGAAGTACCGGTAGATGATTTAAATTCAATCGCGACCTCTAATGGTTGTGAAAGTTCCCCGTATGCGTCTGGATCAATTCGATCTGCAATATTATCTGTAAAGTAACCATTAGTTATATTTTCAAATGAAACTGATGTAACAGCAGAAGTAGCAACCCTGGGTGTGTTCGCCCCCACCAGTGTAGTATTCTCCTTGAATCCCAATTGATAAACATCTTGAATTCCTATTTCCGCGTCAAATCCAAAGACGGCATTAGCGTCTAATACATTTAGGGTAGGATTTAGGAATGACGGTATTTCAAGAGATCCCCTATTCTCGATATCTCCAGCTCCAAGCCTCAAGCTTAAATCAACATCAGACGCATACCCGTTAAGGTTTGCGCGGATACCAGTTGAATCTTTTGCGTAAACTTTAAGAGCATCGGCTTTTAATGCCGAGGATGGCGTGAGATCTAGTTCACCACTATCAGTAACAGGGAGAGACCAGGCAGGCTTTTTCCCAATAATGTTAAAGTTAAGGCCGAGTCCAAAGTTAATAGAGAGGTCTGCTTCTAGAGCGAGTTTCGCATCAATATCAATATCTGAGAAGCCTACTGGAGCTAGAGGTATAGCGAAGCCATCAAAGGAAGGAGATATATTTTGGTTAATTACGAGTTTGTCAGTAGTGTTGGCATACCGGAGTGAAAGGTCACTGGCGAATGGCTCTGCACTTTCCGACAATACAAACCGATAATCTTCAATTCCGTCCCCATAAAAATCATCACTACTAAAGTGTATAAAATCTAACAGCCCAGCATAATCAAGGCCTTGATTAATACGGTCTGCCAATGCATCGGGACTAGTAATAAGGCCTGGCGTTGTTGTAGAGCCATTGCTAATTCTGAACTCGTTGTAGAGTACGGAATTTCTACGACGCTCTAGGCCATCCGAGGAAATATCAGAATCGAAAGCTGATAGATTCGATCCCACGCTAGCAGTATGAGGCGGGTTTGGATCGAAGAGCCGGAGATTCTGAACGAGGTCTGCCCCAGGCACATCTTGATAAATGTATTGAACTTCTCGGGGTGAAGATCCGCCTTCTAACCCCGTGTCAATGTCTAGGGTTATTGTTATAGCGCTTTCAGCTGTATTAGTAGGAGAAAATTGAACCTGTGCATCAACCGTTGTCCAGTTTTGGCCAATACTAGCGTATTCACTAGCATTCAATATAGATATGGGGTCTTTAACAGTTGTGAAGTTGCCGCCGCCATCATCTGTTATTTTTTCAATATAGAATCGCGTGGTTAATTCACCTGGTTCAATTGAAGTGAGTGAGACCGTATTAGTAGTGTTCTTAAACACACCAGGGCTACCTGCGGGAATGCTCAAATCGCTGTTGTCTAAATACGAATACGACTCGTCAAGAGACGCCCCACTTAAGAGGTTACCTGCTAGATTCGCTGACAGCACAACTCCTCCAGAAGCCAAATCACCTATTGCACTTACTTGTAATTTGACAGCACTTTCTGTCCTAGGGTAAGACGTAATTGGTTTGGAGGAGAGGGTTTCTGTTATTATAGTCTGATCTCTTCCGAGGCTGATATTTTGTACTACAAGGTTTGCCTGGGTAGAAATGATTGAGGGATTCGCATTCTGTCCGATTGAAACAGTAGTTAATTTGATTGTATGATCTAAAATGCTATCTGATGGATCAACACTATTTTGATTTACTATATATAAGGAATTATTAATCAATGCATTGTAAAGGTTATCAATACTATCAAGATTGCTTGCACCCAAAGAAATGTGATTAGCCGCGCCGGTATAATCATCAAAGGCAAATTCATATTCAGTATATGACTCAAGAGCACCCCCCGTAAAGAGATAAGGCGATGATGATGTTCCAGATTGAACGATTCTAAATGTAAAATTGTTATTGTTGCCAATGTTGGCAGCTTTGAAGACCAACTTTCCAGGCTCACCATCTTCAACAGTGATGCCATTTAGACTTGCCAAATCAATGGACGCGGCCTTATTCGCTATATTTTGATAGGTCTCACTATCATTTTGTCCTAATTGGACATAATAAGTTGAGCTGGTGTCTGAATGTCCAGTTAGGTCAGCGCGGAGATCAAATGTCACTACCTGAAAGCCGTTACCTGTTAATATTATTTGATTTTCATTTCCTAAAGATTGGTCCCATACAAATTGGGACTGAGACCCATCAAGGTTGCCGACTCTAAGCTTTGTACCAGGCTCGATGAGTTTACCAGATCCTGCGGAAAAAGTTTGATCAATTTCTCTGTCAGCGGAGGCAGTGCCGCCCCAAACTACATTAGAATTGGGTCCAGTGCCCGCATCTGTAAAAGCATCAGCGCCATATGCTGAAATGCTAAAGGTGTTTGAAGAAGAGCTATAGTCAGCATTAATCTGCCAACTTGGATCTGTAATCTTTTCTCCTATGATTGCATTTTTCAGATTATTGAATAGCTCATTCTGCGTTAAACTAGAACTCCAATCAACTGTTACATGTCCATTGGTAACCGCAACATCACTAAACTCAAAAACTTTAGTAACCGTAATCGCTCTTGAAGTGTCAATAACCGTAAGTGTTGTTCCCTTTTGAATTTGCCGGCCATCGCTCTCCCAGGCTCCTACGGAATAAGTTATCACCCCTTGTGTAGTTTGATCGGCCGATAGAGAGGTTGTGCTGGGAGCTGCACCGCCAAAAGTATGCCTATCAAAATTGATATGAGAGTATTGGCTGCCATCGATACTATCAGGAATTAAGGAGACAGAGTAGTACCCGGTGGATCCAGCATTACTATCAGCATTATAACGTAATATAGCCCCGTATGACCCAGTGTCGCCGTCTGAATAAGGAACAGTCGAAGTGTCAGATCCTATAACAGTAATAACTTGGTTCCGTAACTGGGCACTATCAGAGGCTTTCATAACCACTGCGCTTGTATTTATAGGCCCTACTACATCCTGCCAGTCAGTATCTTGTTGAATAAAAGTAGGTAGCTGTACGCTTGTAAGACTAGGTGATCGTTCCTGTGTTAGGAAGTATCCAGTTGTATTTGAATTATCGGCCATCAAGCCTATTCTGACAATTGACTGGGGAACACCAGTATACATGCCTGATGGTTCTATCTGTACGTCACTGGGTGGACTTGCACCGGCCGCTAAATAACTACCAAGGCGATATTCGGTGCTAATGTTATATACCGAATCGACATAAGAATTAGGTGTTCCATCGGGCGTATAATTAATATAGCCAGCATTATCAAATGCCAATGCCGAAAATGAAGTACCGAAACCTAATGGAATAGAATTGCTGGTGACGACAGATTTTCCAGTCCCAGGTATATAAGATTGTCCGAATTCCTCTTCAAGCAGTGGACCATTTGTCGATGCCGGAACGGTAATTAGGTAATTCCCGTCTCCCTCAGAATCGCTTGTTACACCAGTTGGTAATCCAGGCCACTCAACTATGAATTCAAATGAAGTATTAATCTCGGAAAAGTTTTCAGACCAATCATCCGAAATAATAAAATAGGTATCTGCCTCAGTATATGGATTGTCACCACCGTTGTTGCTCCCGCCTGCATTATAAAGCTCACTTCTTTCAACCGATAGCTTCCAGCCACCCCCGATAAATTGATTCGCAACAAAATTAGTAGAAGAAGCAGTTACATCAAGCCCACTTATAGTATTACCTGAAGACCCTTTTACAGGCTGCAATAGTAAGTCAAAACCAGTATTAATAGATGGGTTGTAAGAATGCTCGCCGGCGTTTGAAAAATTGACTGAAACAACATTCCAATCTAAATCAAGAAGGCTTTCGTCATTGATTGCCGCATGTAAAAGGGCGCGAGTTTCAGCTTGGTCGACGCCAATAGGTACATAAATATTTCCACTGCTCCCTGAAGCCGCAGGGTCGACAAATTCAAATGTCTTGGTTTTTGAACTGACAGGGTCTGTAATTACTAGTGTATCACCGATACCAGGAGAATTACCGGAGCCTACAGTGTCTAATGTAGTTTTATCAATATCAGAGTTATCAAGGTTATTAACATCTATGGTCGCCCCTGGTGAAAAGACGAAAAATTTGGGCGCTGTCTCTCCAAATGCAAAAAGGGCAGGGTCGTAGATCCGAACTTTTAGTTCTTCAACGCTATCGTTAAAGGTTGAGGCATACAAGTTGAACTTATCCCTTGAATTTTGATCAGGTCCATTTGGTGACTCAATTTTGCTTATTTCATTAATCTTGGCTACTAACCCAAGTACGTAATCATTGTGAGTTGGGGAAGAAGTATCTATCAATACTGGTATGTTCGGCACTGTACCTGTCGTTGTAACATCGGCAAGATTGGCGACAAATTCAAAGACTCGAATAGCAGGTCCATCTACATTTCCAATATCATACTTAATTGCAACTTTTGTACCTATGCCATAATTGTCACCAGTAGGAGAAACACCAAAGGAAGAATCACCGTATCTAACGCTAGCCGGGGGGTCAAAATACACGGAAGCTGAAGCAGGTGCATTAACATAACCAAATGCGCCAACACCATTATCCAAACCAAGCTTGGTCTGCAAACCCTTCTCAACTTCATTTGGATAGAAATGATTTATCAATGCCGTAATATCAAAGCCCAGATTGAATTCAAGCTGAGCGAGACTTTCAATCGTCACTGCGCCATCGTCTAGAATGAAATCGCTACTGAATTTAAATATCTCTGGTACTTCTACACCGAGGAAAGATCCGTCAACGTCAAAAGATTCTTCACTACCAAAGATAGCCTGGTTCGCAGCAGTACTTGCATCATCAAGTATTTGATTTACACTAGAAATTAAGAAGTCTGTTCCAGCCTGTTTTAAGCCTCCAAGCCCAGCTTGTAGAATATCTTTAATTAGAGGTGGGTTGTTTACTTCAACATTTATAGGAGCTTCAGGTGTACCACCTTTTGTATGAAGCTTTAGATATACAGGTTGGGCATCGGTTAGCAATCCTGTGTAGAAGAAGGAGTTAATCTCTTCAACTTCTGTCCCGGCACCCGCTATATCCTGGACTCTCGCTACTATTGCGGGATCAATGGCATTGATTGGCGCACTCAAACCTTCGTAACCCAACCCAGCTCCAATTGATGCGTTATTAAACTGTGACCTGAGAACGGAGGGCAAATCTTTAATCCAAGTACTACCTGGAATAGTAATTTGCCTGTATCCAGTTAAGCGACCCTCAGGATCTGAGCTTGGATCTTCAACCTTTAGATTAAAGACAATATCGGAATAGCCATCCTTCGTTTTTCTTCCGACTGTAAAATCATCTTCCGTGAATGGGAGTGCCTTGCCATTGACCGATTTAACAAAAGGAGGAGAAGTACCATTAGCGATAGCAGATTCATTCTGTGCAAGCAACGTTTCAAGGTGAGCAATGTCATCGTAGTAATATCCGATTGCTCTGGATGAAATTATTTTGGGATTAACACCATAGGAGTTATTAGCATTGGTCGAACCATAATCACTAGCCTGCGATCCATCTTTTAGACCAAGTGCGCCCATAAAGGCTAACGCTTCACCAATTATCTCGTCAACGCTTTTACTGATTACCGGTAGTTTTCGTTCAAATAATCCAACATTCCCGCTGTCACCTCCATTAGAACCGTCAAATAATAATGTTAACAATGCATCTAATTGATCAATAAGATCTTCTGCGTTCCAATTATAGGGAGAAAAATCAAGGCTGTTAGCGACATCAACTCTAAGATGTTTAAAGAAGTTTTTAGCGTCCTCCGGAAGAGACGGAGAAACTTCAAGAGGAATAGATTTTTCGCCACTAATCTCTCCAAGACGTAAAGGGTCCGCGCCTGAAACGGCCATGTAAACTGGCAGCCATCCCTTTAGATTAATCTCTCCTAAATTGAGTTTTCTCTTATTGGCGTTTTCCTTAAATTGAAGATTCGTATTTTCTGATAACTGACTCTGTTGGCTAATTGAGTTCCAAGCAGGGTTCCAACTTGAATTAGATATATTTTGTAATTGATCACTGGCAGTTGAAGATACGGATGAAGATCCCTCCGGCATGGCCGCTAAAGCAAGCTCATTAATTTTAACCGGCACAATGATTGCCTTATGAGTAGAATGATCAAAGTTCCACCTATTACCATCCGGTGAGGTAGATACAATTTGATTCACCCCGCTAAGTTTTATTGGCATTGAAACATCTGACAACAAGAGGTTGATTGAATAACCCGCATCTTCATAGGAAATTATTCCTGAAGGATATTTAGACAAATCTGAACCAAGTGACCAATTATTAACGACGCTGTCAGGCGCATCCTTGGGTACGCCTATGATCTTCGCAAACCACAAACCGTTGGATTTCCAATCTGGTCTGGTAAAGTCTCTTAAACGAATTTCCTCAAGCAAATTGTGATGGGCGGCCTGTCCAACAAGCACGAATCTGGCTCCAGGATCACCTGCATCATTTATTACAACACCACCTTTGTCCCCCTCAGTTAAATTTTTGAATAACGGATCATTAGCTGTAAGTTGATCATTAGAAGAGGACGAATCGCTAGTGACGGCTGGGCCAGAACTACTGGTACTAGCCGTAACTAATTCAGTCGTCGTAAGATCTCTTGGCAAATCAATCTGTAGTTTACCGGAGAGAGAGAGAAGACCTCTTTGGATACCGATGAAATCAAAAGCTTCGAAAGTATTATCTTTGATTGCAATCCCTAGGTTTAAAGCACCACCCGCTGGGAATCGTTCAGAAGCAGAATCTAAAGAAGCAGCAAAACCGTAGTTCGTGGAAAGGTCATCGTTAAGACCGGCAGGATTCACAACCTGGTAACCGGATTCCAACCCAATCGTACCAACTACACTACCTGATAGGGACATTGCGCCCTGCGGAGGTAGCACAAGTGAACGCATGGTGGACCTAGCAGCTTCTGGTCCAACCATACTTAGCTGCGCAGCTTGGATTGAACTTCTAGTAACGCTATCAACAACTTCAGTACTGGCTAATTTACGTACAGTTAAATTCTCGAACGTTATAAAGTCATCTGGATGCACATGAGATTGTTGCGGAGTATATACAAAGTGACCAAACACGGGCCGTTTGTTAGATACTGAACTGCTAGGTGCAATGTCGTCATATTCAACACTGCATTTTTCCACTGGGTCATCACCGATAAAAACAGCAACTTTTATTTTACCACCAGGCAATTTAAATACTTTTGTTCTCAAATCAACACGACCATATCCAGGCGAATTGCTATGAGAGTTTTCCTCAACATCTACATTAAATAGCCCAGTCACCTCGAACTCGTGAACATTTTGTAAACTGACCCAAGAGCCTGAATATGCAGCAGTATTGTGATTCGGCGTCACACGTTCAATTCTAATAATGCCATCACCAACACTACTATCTGCAGATTTAACACTGGGCTCTACCGTAACCCTTAAAGTGAAACCGTCCCCAGTTGTATATGTATTTGTTGGTTTCGGATCTGCACCGGCCAACAACCCGACACGGTAATCAAAGTGAGTTGGATTCGTGCTCAACCAATCATTGAGGTAGACCTCTATATTTGACCGAATACTAAAGTCTTCCCAAAAGACGTCGGGTTCATCCTGAACGTTGTGCGTTGCGCTGGCCCCTACTGAACCTGTTTCAGCTGGAGCCATGGCTACATAATAGCCAATCCCCATCGGGGTTGTATGTATTGCTTTTGCCCTAAGCTTATTATTTAAAGAGCTGGGCGTATCAAGATTATAAAGGGCACTTGAAGAATTGACGTTTGATTTAAAATTACCGATGCCGTCTAGGACAGTACCCTCATTGTTCGTAGTGTCTTCATTGCCATCAGGATCGCTCAAAAGTGCTATAAAGTCTGAACCCGCAACACTATTTTCAACTGCTACTTCCGGATATTGAATATCCAGCGTAGTCTCACCTTCCGGCAGATTTGCAAGTGTGTTTATATTTTTGAAGGTTCGACCGAAGTGGAAACCGGAAGTAAGATTATTGTCATCTTCCGGTAGTGAATGGTCTTGTAGGTTATAACCAAATCCGAACTGCAAGCCAATTTCAGAAAATGCATCAAATGCTACGCCATTTGATGCGCTAAAATCTGATGTGGGAGGTTGAGAAACGAGGGAAATCGGTCCGAATTCAGCATCAAGAGGTACATTTATACCTGGGATTGGAATATTAAAATACAACCCGATGTCGGATGCAATAAAACCTTGCTCATCGCCAATGTCATTACCATAGATAAAATCTTTTCCGGTGTAATTTCCCCTACTATAGTTCTTCCAGGTAGCCCTAAAGTAAGATGGTGAGTTCTCAGTAGTTGATGCTTCGACATCAAAGCTGGTAACGGATAGATTGACAGCACCGAGAGAGACCACACCGGCTGTGCCTTTGCTCAAGGTAGCTCCCCTCCCATAGTACTCATCCCAGTCTATTAATTTGAATATACTCTTATCACCAATCATAAATTCAAATTCGTTATCCTTCCCAATAAGTGTGCAATCTAGTGAAGCGCTACTTAGATCTATATCAGGCAGATAACCTTTTCCTAGTTCTGAAACATTGCCTTTCTCGACCTTCAATAATATAAAAGGATGCCTATCAATTGTACTTGTAGATGGATCCCAAGGAGACGTCGCATATACACTCTTTTGCACTTTATTAGAGTCGATTAGAAGTCTGTAATGATTATTAGCATCCGAGTACCGGAAGGCGAAACCAAACAAGCCGCTAGTTACTGAACTGGCATCAAGGGTAGATGTCAACTTAAAATCAGTCCACAGAGCCTCCCCACTCGCTGATGCTATCTCTGAACTCGAGCCCGTAAAGCCAAGTGCTGTTGCTAGCCCATTATCTGAAGCTAAACCATCATATATGGACAGGCTACTACCGGTTCCTTTGCCATAAGAATCAGAAGTGCTGTCAGCACCATAGAGGAAGTTTAAAGAAACTACACTGCCACCTAAATTGTAGCTTAACTTATTCGCATTACCAGAGGATCCAACTTCTCCAGATATAATTTGGAGTGAAACTCCATCTGTCACTGTGTTAAAGTTCCAATCTGGATCAGCAGCATTTTGAGTATTAACTTCATTAGCCAAAGCAGTTACGTAGGATTCCGGCGGATCAGCACTATTAACTACAACTGCAATATTGCCAGCACTAGCTGAGGAACCAGCGAGGACAAATTCGAATTTTTTCGTTTTTGCTGGGTCAGAAACTGAATCCGTAATTTTAACAGTGTCGTTGGGGCTGAACCCAGTAAGGTCAATTGTAGAGGATGCCGCAGCGGAGGATGTCACTCCAATAACACCGTCATCATTGACATCAAGAATCGTGGTCTCCACGACGAGTCGTCCGTAGTCATCAAGAGTAGCCTGGACACCAGGGGTGCTATCTATGATTCCGGCGATCTCTTTTGTAGTTCTTGGTATTACATTACCATCGTTATCCACCTTACCAGCAATCCTGACGGTCTGAAGAACACCAGACCCAGTATCAATAACCATTGATTTAGTTTCTGGGGCTGTCACCTTAACAGCACTGAATCGCGCCGCAGTATCAGTTGTTGTAAAGCCAATATCCCCGGGATTATTCAGCAAGTTTGAGTCATCAATATATGAGAGCGTATTAACTAAAGATTCCCCTTCATAGAGCTCCGCGGTCACTGCAACATCTCCAGTTGAGGAAAACGTAACTTTTAACTTCAAAGGTTCAGCCGGAAGGTATGAATCACCAGATATATCGAAGGGGTTCCCAAGTCTGCCCCATAAATCGTTTGCAAACCCTAATCCGAGGAAGTTGTTTGAGTGATTAATCGCTTCACTCTGAAGCAGTGACTTTGTGAGAGGCAAACCATTACCCGAAAAAGTATACCTATATAGGCTTAAATTCTTTGACAAACCTCCAACAGCATTAGTAACGGACTCAACTTCAACTGAATAGTGCTCTTTGGTTACACTATCAAAGTTAAAAACAACACCCGCTCGACCGTCGAAATTTCGATGAATAAAGGTCCCACCGGCTCCAAGGTCAGTAGTGTATGTGTTAACGGGATCGAGTGAAATAACAGTTTCAATCTGACCACTAGTCCAAGAGCCACTTTCAAGACCTGGGCGTTCTTTATTGGTCGTGACAACATGTTGGCCAGTTTGATTAGCCTGTTGGAGATAACTTGATTGTGCGTCGGACCCTTTATTCTCCAGAATTAAATTCCAATCTGCAATATCATGGGAACCTGGGAGTGGTTGATTAATGAAGTAATCTTGTTCCGATGGCGTGTCCCCTGGCAATGGAGTCACTGCATCGGATATTTTAGACAGACCTTTTGTTGCATAAATGTCGTCTAAGAAGATTGTCCCCGTCCCACTGGCACTGTTATAAAAACCAAACCCTCCGGATTCTAGACGATCTACAGAAGCATCGTAGAATTCCGCGACAGGAACCTGTACTAATTGTCCTGTTGCGGAGTCTGCTCTCGATATAAACAATGAGACTTTTGTCGCATTGACAAGAGTAGTCGGGTCGGCAGGAGGTGCTATTTGGGCTGAAGGATCAACTTTGATGACAAAGCGTTCTTTCCGAGATGTGGAGGCGGCGTTGGTGTCCGGAAGAGTCGTTCCGAAATTATACTGCTGAGCGTCTTGAGTGAATAAATTAAAGGAGGATGGAATGCTAAAAGTATCTATATCCGTAGCGACTCCAGAAACCACTCGTTTAAACTTGACCTGGAATTGATTCGTCGCCGGATCAATGCCATCGATTTCAACTTGATACTTAGAATCAATACCTCCGGTATTAAGAGGGTCATTGGGATATGAGGCAAGCACATCCCAACCAAATGTCCTTGATAAACCATTGTCTATATCATACTGGGTTAAACCAAGATTCACACTAGATCTGAGTGTATATGCTTCACCGGTTGAATGAACGACCCCAACTGCTTTCAAAGATGATGATGTTGGAACGGATAATGAATGAGTATCTATCCCCTCAAATCCTTCCCCATTACTAACAGCAAAGGTACCGGAGGTTTCAGGGGTAGGGTTTCCGGAAACACACAACTCCCATTTGTTTGGAACAGTGATCACGCCAACCCCTATAGACTCAAGGTGAAGCTGACCATTTGAAACAGATGCAGCGAAAAGGACAGGATTTGCTGCATTTATTTTGTCCCGCATAGTGCTAACTGTATCTGAGGGACCCCAAACAAATTCCTGAACGACTTCACTGCCCGAAGAATAATCGTAAACCTTCAAAAGGTCAGAGTTAGCTCCTTTCTCAACTGTAGAAGGGACGTGCCAAAGGGCGTTTGTAATAGTACTATTGTTAACACTTACGTTAAAAGACCTGAAACCCTCAAGTTCTCTTAGGTAGTCACCCTTTAACTTTGAAGGCTCCAAAAGATCTTTAATGACAGGGGACGCACCTAAGGAAAAGCCATTTGAACCGCTGGCTTTGAATGAGTAAATAAATTGTCCCTCAACCCCGGACTGCACAGATACCTCACCGAGACTACTTTCATAACGGGAAGTAAAGTTTTCAGTTGAAATGGACAGACTAGTAGTAGTGACTTCGCCCTCCACATTTGACGTACCATGGGATAATCTAATTTGATATCCATTATCCAGTAATGCCGACCCAAACGGGGTAGCCTTTATGTCCCACGTGTTCGACCTATTGCCGTTGATTATAGAAACAAGATTATCGCCAGTAACATTTAAATCAGTTAGATCGAGCTCTACCGCAATGTTGGAGTTTCCGGTACTACCACCAATGGAAACAAATTCGAACGTTTTACTATTACCAGATTCATTATCTGGGATTGTGATCGTATCTCCCAAGGATATAGGTGAAACACCGCCTGTCAAAGTAACACCACCATGAGCCACAAAACGCGGTTCGGCCCATCCCAAGACTTCTGCAGCACTTCCGCCTACTCTCAAAGAACTGATCTTTCCACCAAGCTCAGTTTCTATAACAAGCCTCAAGTCAGCGTTATCCAAGGAAACACCGGGAACGTATTTTAAATAAGCTCGGGCACCGTAACTACGGCTCTCCAACCAGCCATCAATCTTTGTTTGTATCTGCGCAAGCGTTAAGTTGCCGTTTAAGTAAAAACCAGTATCCTGCTTTAAGCCTCTACCCTCTTTTCCATTAACCATTATCCAGAATTCATCATTTGTGAATGTAAAGCTTGATGGCGCCGGCCCTAGGTTATTCCCCAACACAAATCGTGCCGGCGCCCCTGCCTTTGTCGACTCCAGGGCAGCCGCACTTCCCCCTTCAACTGCGTATGATTTTAAAAACGACCCCAGAATATCGTTAATACTAAAGGTATAGGAACTCGAAGGATCGTTAGCGTCGTTATTGTCTAGGCTGAGCTGAAGGTATGACGATAGGTTAGAACCATCATTAGGAGGAGAACTCTGCTGATAAGCAATCTCTCCAGACGCATCCTCAACCCAAAGACTTCCATCAAAGTTAGCAGTAGATGGAGGTGCACTTAATTCATTAATAGCATCAAAAAGAACACCAAGGACATCCGAATCAAAATCCTGATATGAATATTGTTTCGCCGACCTCTGCGCCTCCAATACGGCCAAGCGAAGAGACTCTGAGAGATCATAATAATCAGTAGCAGACCTTGTTTGACTTAATTCGTTAAGTTCTTTCCTCAAGGGATAAAAGAATTTTTCATTCAACTGACCCATTATCCCGGTCAATCCGCTGAGACCTTCATCAGCCCCAGGTATTTGGGCTGCGAATTCCGAAAATGTGAATATCGCCTCAAAGAACATACTCGCAGCAGCGATCCCCGTAGAGAGTTCAGCGATAGCTTTCTCCATATTAACCGCGCCATCGCCAAGCCGGTTCAACTGAAGAGGCCGGTCAAAATTATTTGAGAAGGATACTGGGTATGAGCCTAAGTCTTTATCAGGAGTTAACTCTATACCGGCAATCTCAGGGGCCTTAGGGGGGACTATCCTTAAAGTGCTAAGAGCCGGCGCTCCGAGAGATGAACCTGAAATGTTGATGGTATCAGTAGCAGCATCAAAGGAGGCATCCTCGGGGTCGGTACTGCTCAATTTGAACGTATTCTGCAGAGGTGACACGACAAAATACGTTGTGTTCTTACTTAAACCTGTCGAGGACAAACTTCCATTCCCTGTGAATTGCACTTTGTCGCCTTGCTGCAACCCATGGAAGCCAATATTTATTTCATTACTAGATGTATCGATTGCGCTTATTTGGAGCTGTCTTGGCACAGTCATCCTCAACGACCTCTCCTCAGTAAAGTAATCCTGGGCAGGGTTGGTACCATCCTTTCTGTGCGTGAAGAAAGCCTTTGTCTCACCGATCACATCACGGCCAAACATTGCGCCATCGAATGGATTGTCGGTGTAATCAACGCCAAGTAAGGATGTGCTAGCCGTACCAGCACGTTTTAAGGGTAGTACCCGGTAAGAGCCTGATGAGTACTCTTGCGCATCTGTCCTATAAACCCCTCGAGACACTCCCAGCAATTCACCAGTAACAGTTATACCTGTATATGTGATAATTTCATGATCGCCATTTAATGTAGGTTGTTCACCAGAAGGGTAAATGACAGCGTAATAGAGAGAGTTATATAATCCCTCCTGGGGGAAGTCTCTGAAACCAAAGACCGCGTCAACTTTCAAATCTAGATCTGTTCGCCCAACAGTTGGCGACATAATCAAACTTGTAGAGTAGGCGTCTACGTGGGTAGAGCTAGGCTCCTTAAGGGCAACAAAATCGGCTAAGTTTATTGCACCTTGATTGACTTGCAGCAAACGCTTTGAATACTCAGTCGTTTCATCTCCGGTCGTTTCCTCCTTATCCGGGATCAATGCACCATCCATTAACCACACTTGCCCGCCCTGCATAAGGCTCTTATGCCCCGCAATAGCGCCAGTCGCAGTCGCCAGAGGCTGATTGATCATTCCATAGGCAGATGGCTCATACGTCGGATATGAATTTAAACGGGGTAAACCCATCAAAAATTCATCTACCCCGTCATTATTCCAGTCACTCGCGGCCGCTATAATACGCCCGATGTCAGCATGCCCCTCTAAAATAGGCTGCTGATTTAATCCTTGCCCTCCAGAAGGAGCCTCCTTTTCCCAAGACCAGTCGCCTGCACCCACGGCTTGAGATGTTGAGGACACATAGCCGTTTCTTATTCGGTCTGGAGTATAAGCAAATATCTTTCCACTTTTGCTCGCAGACCCTTCTGCCCCGTCAAAGGGACTGCCAACAAGGATGAATTTATCGTCCCACAATTTTGCAGCCGGCGGATTCTCTGTTGAGAGCACTTCAAGGCTTGCACCGAAGGCATGGCCTTCATCTGTGCCAAATATGATTAAGTTCGGATCTTTGCCGTCCCTCTGATATTCTGGAAACTTACTTACTTCCCCGATCTCCAGCCCATAGAGAGCGCCAAAATTACCGCCTGCGCTCCCCGGCGCACCAACCAGTAGGTCCTTTGTTCCATCTGGGTCCGGAATTACGCTATCCAAAGTCGGAACTGACTCTAACGCCCAACCATATAACGATTTGTTCTCGGTCCCAGTAGCGTCAAAAGATCCCATGAGCGGCACCGGGGTGCCTGGGTTTATTGGCAGTGCCTTCGCTCGGTGCCTCAGCCATTCATAAGAGAATACGTTAACTGCACCTACTTGAGTTCCTTGCGCTTGCGCTGTGTCTTCATAAGCAAAGGGATCCCCTACAGCTAGATAGCTACTCTTTTTATCTACTGTTGAAGAATCCCCCGGCGACCCCTCATTTCCTACAGCCCACTCCAGGGAGAATCCAAAATGCTGCCAGCCTGTATCGACGCCGGACAACGTTCCCCCAGAATAAGTTTGGGTCGCTACATCGTCCGCAAATGCGCTAGGCGTGCCATTATCATCCACCACCGGTAAATTGGAATAATTTCCAAACCTGACATCGTCTCCAAAGATCGTTAAAAGATGTTTTGGTGTTCCCCCATCTAAAACCGTATCTCCATCATATATCGCGACCGCGCCCCTAGATATTACACTTCCTTGATATGCTCCTTTAAATCCTGGCACCCCTATCGCGACATCGGGCAACTTATCTCCGTTGATGTCATCGATCACCTCAACAGCCCAACCGAACCGGAGCTGATCAGCATTCATCCGGTAAAGATTATTTCCTAGCAATCCAACATCTGAAAGCCATTCGGCCCCAGTTAAACTCCAGATCTCCTTGCCATCTTCACCTTGAATTAAAGATACGCGTCCACCAGCGTTTAAATTGTGTTTCCCGCCGTCTCTATCCTCAATCCCTTGCACCAAGTCGCGATACCAAGGGTCTCCCACAACTAGATCATCGACTCGAGCTTGATCAATGAAGGTGATGTCGGACCCAGATAAATCTGTTACATCGCCCAAGGAGTCAACGAGGTCCGTGGCGAATAGCTTGTCTGAATCAAAGTAGCCAAAGTCGTCCGACGGAGCTAAGGGGTCTGCCGACAGAAGGATCCTAGGTTCAAGCGCCTCGACCTTAAATCTAGACCCTCCCCCACGCGGCTTATGCCGACGTAACTTGTGGAGCGCTTTCCTTCTTCGGATACGCTCACGTCTGATTGCGCGGAGGACACTCACAGTGTGGATTTTTGGCCTGCTGTAGGCGTGATGGTAAGCCTCTTCACACAGCTCAGGGCGTCCAATCCTGAAAAAACTTCCTTCGCGGCCGCTAAATCAGCTATCCCTAGGATTTTGCATCTTTCTTGTAAGACATCACCCCTCCGCAAAGTCTCTTAACCCTCTACCCTACAAGTGCTTGCGATAATCCAGGCATCTGAACATTCGATGCCTCAACCATCTTAAGCATCTTCCAGCCATGCAATCATCGCTTGAAATACGAGTTCCCTATGTACTTCATTGAACAGTTCATGCCTGAATCCTTCGAACTCCCTCCAAACAGGCACATGGCACCCTAGATGTTCACAAAATGCCTTACTTGCTTGGTTTGAAACCAGCCTCTCGTCCCCAGCGATCAGGAAGAGGGTCGGGATGGTGATCGAGGCGGCCCCCGAGAGCACCAGAGCCTGTGTTCGGCGTGTCTCCGTAAACCACCTAGCCGTGCCTATCCCAGGCATTAAAGGGTCTTTAGAGGCCCAGGAGAGCATCTCAGGGTCCTGCGTGAGCCACTCCAGAGGGATATCAGAGGGCAAAGAGAGGTCCGGGACGAGCTTGCTCGCTAGGGCCGCTAGGACCCTCTTGTATGCGGGGACCTCGACGCCGATCCCAATCGCTGGCGCGCTCAGGATCAGGCCTGACAGCCCCGTACCCTCCTCCATCGCGGTTCTAGCGGCCAAGAGGCCACCTTGGGAGTGACCCAGCAAGAAGAGGGGCTCATCCTCGCTCTTCCTCCGGCGCGCCATGCTGAGCCCCCGCAGGGCGTCTTGGACATACTCATCGAAGCTCTTGAGGCAGGCGCGCTTGCCCTCAGCCATCCCCCAGCCCCGATAGTCGATCGCTAGAGAGGAGAAGCCCTCCTGGGCCAAGTGATCCATCACGTGTTCATAACGGCCTGAGTGCTCATTCATACCGTGGAGGATCAAGACCGTGCCCCTAGAGGGCTCTGCTGGGGCCCAGCGATAGTAGAGGGTCGGCTTCCCAGCCTCCTTGAGGGGGGCCCGCTCTGTGACGCGCGGGCTCTGGGGATAAGGTAGCTCGGTCATGTGCCCATTCTAGGCGCATGGACGGCAAGGCCGGTATGCTCTCCGCGCATCTCCTGTGCCCCCCCTATGAGAGACCACCACCAAGAGCTCGAGGCGCTGCGTAGCGCTGGCACCTGGCGTGCCTGGGAGCCGCTCCTGCGCCTACGCGACATCTGGCGAGGCTACGGCTTCCACGTCGGGGTCATGGCCTTCCTCGGGCTCTTCGGCATAGGCGGCTATGAGGCGACCCTGCTCTTCGCCACAGAGCGAGGCCTGACAGCTTGGAGTCCGACCAGCTCATGGGACTACGCAGTCCCTGCGCTGCCCTGGACGGTCCTTATCTACCTCACGCTCTACCTCTACTCCGTGATCCCGGTCCTCTCGACGAGGCGGGACGAGCGCGGCCGCCGCGAGCTGCTCTTCCTCGCGCAAGGGATGATCATCCTCTTCCTGATCTCCTTCGGGGTGTTCCTGGCGATGCCGGCGGAGATCGTGGTCCGCACCCAGATGGAAGCCCTCCTCCCCTCTATGAACCCGCTCTACAGGGCGCTCTTCGAGGGGATCTACCTCATCGACCGGCCCTTCAACTCTTGGCCGAGCTTGCACGTCTCCCAGAGCTTGCTGATCATCCTCTTCGCTCACCGCTGGCTCGCGCTCCGTACGGGAGAGCTCCCCTCAGCCGGGCGCTGGATCGCGTTCCTATGGGTCGCTTGGGTCGCGCTCTCCCTCAGCATCTTGACCACCAAGCAGCACTTCATCTGGGACATGGTCACAGGCGCAGCGCTCGGCGCACTCCTCTGGCGCGCCTACATCCTCCCGCGCCTCGACCAGCGCATCGCAGCGCGGCAGACAGCCAGCCTCCCGACCTCAGCGTGAGCTCGGCGGGCGCCTAAAAGCCCCAGCTAAGGGTCAAGAAACCGATCCAACCGCCGGCGTCCACCGTCGTCGTAGAGGACAGCGGCGGCACCAAGTCTGGCGGTGAAGGCGGAGGCAGCTGCACGTTGAGTGTGTTCAAGCTCAAGCTCTCATTGAGCGCTGTCTCATGGAACAAGGTGAAGTTTACGACCAGCTCATCGCTCCACTGGTACGAGAGCCCCATGCAGAGGCCTACGGTCCAATAGTCTGAGCCCCTGAACTCAAAGGAGTCCTGCAACGAGACGCCTGTGGCGGGGTTGTCGAGGATCGTCGTCACCACATCGAAGTTCGTCGCGGGGATGTAGTTCAGGTCAGCGCCAACAAAGGGGCGGAGCCTCCCTTGCTGACCCCATTGGACAGGCAGCCAGTATCGACCGCCGACGCTCGCCTGGATTTGAAAGACGTCCCCTGGCTCAAAGAGAGACGTGCCGCTGATCGAGGTGCTAGGGTCATCCGGATCGACATAGGGCGGCGCGAGAGGCGGGTCCACGACCTCAGTCGCGGTGAACCTCCCCTCGATACCTAGGCTCAGCGCGAGGTCCTCTGCGAGGAAGCGTTGGTAGCCAAAGCCCATCCCAAAGCGCCCGATCATGTCCGTCTCGAGCTCCTCCACGATCGGATCAATCGGAGAGTCAGAGCCCGGCTGGCTCTCAATCCTGAGGTCGCTGCCAGCGGAATAGAGCGTCGCGAGCCCCAACTTCCCGGTCCACGCCTCCGACCCCGCAGCGTTCCCGTGCCAAGGGGGTCGCTCGAGCGGAGGCGGGGTGACACAGGCTCCCTGAACAAGAGAGAGCAGCCCGAGGGCTAGAGATTGGCGCTTCTTCATCATGAAGAGCCCGTGAAGCTACTGCATTCACACCTTTCGGGGAAGGACGCTCATGGCGCTCCTAGAGCCGTTTCTGCCCGTTTTCGTCCCCAAGTGATAGGCTTGTGGAGGTCCTTCTGGACCAAGACCCGGTCGCCTACCCCCTCCCGAAGAGGTGGTGGTGGCCCAGCAAAGACAAGAGAAACAACACGAAAGCCCGAGCCCACGGCTTCGGCTGGACACCCACGAAGAATCTGTCATGAACTCCACCCCCCTGTCCCTCGGCTTGGCCGTTCTCGCGCTCACCGCCGCGCCCGCTGCTGCGCAAGACTACACCTTCAACCACATCTCCTCAGAGAACCAGTGGTCTTGGTCAGCGAGCACCTCTCTCGGTGGCCTCATCGGTCAACCTAACAACAACTTCGCGACCCAGGGCACCTCTAGTGTGAGCCTCTCGGGCAGCCCCTTCAGCGGCGGCGAGATCACAGGCGCGAGCCAGGCAGTCACGACCGATCTCAACGGCTACATCGCCGGCCCCTTCGGGATCTCCCTCGCCGACGTCAACGTGTCGAACCTCGTATTCTCTGTCACGACCGGCCCTTTCAACATCGACGCCTCTGGCAACTTCACGGCTGACTGGGTCGTGCTGTTCGAACAAGGGACGCTCACCGTGACCCCCTTGGGCGGCGGCCCCTCTGTTACCGACCTCGCCGGCACCTTCGGGCCTCCGAGCACCAACACCGGCTCCGTCACGATCGACTCCAGCGGACAAGTGGTCATCTTCTCCAACCAGTCTGCCACCTTCGACTTCGTCGATGCAGGCACTGGTATCAGCGCGAACTTCACCATCACCGGCGCCTTCCGTGGAACCGCAGATCAGATCAGCACCGAGCCGGGTGTGACCTTCTGCAGTGGTGATGGCAGCAGCTCAGCTTGCCCCTGCGGCAACACCGGCGGCGCCGGCGAAGGCTGCGCTAACGGCTCAGGCAGCGGCGCTCGCCTCTCAGCGAGCGGAACTGCGAGCGTCTCTGCGGCGGACCTAGTCCTCTCGGCAGAGAACCTCATCCCGAGCCAGCCCGGCCTCTACTTCCAAGGGAACAACGCGGTCAACTCTGGCAACGGCAACCCCTTCGGCGACGGCCTCCGCTGCGCTGGCGGCGGCGTAATCAGGCTCCAGGTGCGATTCGCTGACTCCAACGGTACCTCCCAGACCTCAGCCAACCTCGCAGCGAACGGGGGCGTGAGCGCTGGTGACACCAAGCGCTATCAAATCTGGTACAGGGACCCCAACTCCTCACCCTGCAGCACCCAATTCAACCTCTCCAACGGCTACGAGATCACCTGGGCCAGCTGAGCTGACCTACATCTGTAGCCTCTGCTGAGGCAAACCCAACAGGGGAGAGGTGCGATACGCACCTCTCCCCTGCTCTCATTTCTGCCTGCCTGACTGCCTCTCTACCTCCGTGAGGGACCACACTGAATCTTCCGCATCGGGCTATGATGTACGTGCAAAGGTGCTGCCATGAATAGGACGTCAGCCTAGAGCTGTCAAAGCCCTCCACGCCGATGAAAGACACCCTCCACTCACTACGCCGCATCGCCGCCTTCACCCTCTTCGCTGCTCTTGCCTTCGCCGCAAGCCAAGGCCCCGCCGAAGAAGAGTCAGGCGCTGACCTCGTCCTCGTTCCTCACGTGATGCGCTCAGCCTCCGAGCTCCTTGGGGTCGCTAGCGCGGTGATGATCTACGACCCCGTTGACGGTCGCGAAGTCACCATAGACCGGGTTCAAGTCTCCAGCCCTGACGGCGTCCTCGTAGACCTGCCTGTCGAGCGAGAGCTCTATGGAGACCCTCGCTTTGGTCAGCTCGGCGCGATCGTTGAGCGACTGCCGCACGAGATCTCTCACATCCACGGACGGCGTAGAGACTTTGCCGATGACCGCGCCGGCTTCTTCTTAGGGCACAAGGTCGAGCAGAAGATTCACGAGGGCGAGGCATTGCTAGCCCAGCTCAGGCGAGAATGGGCCGCTGGAAGGGAGCTCCCCATGCACGAGGTCCCCTTCACCCTCCAGCTTGGTGAGCTCTTCACAACTGAAGACGCGCCCGGCACCGAGGTAGAGTTGACTCTCAGCGTCACGTGGTCCACTCAGGCCCAGCAACAGCGCAGCACCTCGACGACCGCGCGTGTCGAGCTCTTGCCGCGCGCCCTTGAGGTCCCTGAGACATACGCCCAGACCATGGGCGCGACGGTCATCCAGCGAGGTGACATGCATGTCCATTCATGCCATGGCGAGGCCGCCGGGGCCTGTGCGCCATCAGAGAACTGTGCTGCAGAGAGCTTTCAGCTGACAGGGAGCTTCAGCTATGCCCAGCTCAGGTCGCAATTCGCTGCCTTAGGGACAAGCTGGTATACAGCCACCGACCACTCCTACTGCGTCAATGACGACGCTGAATACCAGACCATCGTCACCGAGTGTTTGTCCGCATCTGACAGTAGCTTCCAGATCCTGCCTCACCTCGAGCTCTCAAGTGACGAGGTCGGCAGCCAAACGGGCTCGGACCTCTCAGACGTCCTCTGCCTGGGCACCACCTCAACAAACCACATGGGGGCCCACGGCATCACGGGCCGTATCAACGGAGGCGAACAGGGCTTCTTGGGCTTCTGCAATGGGCTCTTCTCAGACGTCTTGGAACCTTTTGACCAGAACCTCGCCGTCATCAACGCTCAAGGAGGTTTCGGCGTAGCCAACCACCCTGACGCAAGTACCTGGGGATGGGAGAGCATCTCAGCAACCACCGGACAAGAAGCAGGCGGTCTTCACGGCGTCGAGATCTGGAGCGGCTCATCCATGTCAGGCCAAGGCAGCCACGTCGGGACTTGGGTTGACTGGCTCCTTAACGGGAGGATCCTTTATGGGTACTCCGGCAGCGACACTCACAACGAAGCCTTCGCCTACGGCGCCAACTGCGTCCTCTTTAGCGGAGAGGAGTTCAACAACGAGAACCTATTGGAGCTTCTCCGACAGGGAAGGCTCTACATCTCCAACGGGCCGGTCCTCATCGGCGACGTCTTAATCGGTGGTCAAGCCCTCCCTATGGGCACCGTGCAAACACTCCCGCCGAGCTCCCCCGCGGCTTCAATAACGGCGCGCGCCCACTACAACTTCGGCTCCTCCTCTGGAAACATCACCATCTTCTACGGCAAGGTCGGTGACTCTTCTGAGAGCGTCCTTGCTCAGAGCGGGACCCTCTCTGGCTCTGGTGTCTTCGAGTTCCCCCACACCCTGAACACCCAAGCCCGGACCTGGTACCGCGTCTACGCTGAGACCGACGGTGGCAACGCCTACGGCAACCCCGTGTTCTTCCAGCCGGCGACCTCTGACCCTGTCGCCTACTGCACCTCAACGCCGGTCCTCCAGGGCTGCTCCCTAGACATCTCCTTCACTGGAGCCCCGAGCACCACCTCCTCCTCGCCCTTCATCATCGAGGCCAGCCCTGCTCCTTCGAACCGAAACGGGATCTTCTTCTACGGCTTCGCTCCGACCTTCAACCCCTTCAACGCCGGCACCCTCTGCGTTCAGCCTCCGATCCGCCGCACTGGGGTCCAAAACTCCGCTGGTGGCCCGCCGCCTGTGGACTGTTCGGGCAGCTTCAGCTTCAACTTCAACGCCTACATGAGCGGTGGAAGCGATCCCACCCTCCAGCCGGGGGTCACTGTCTATAGCCAGTATTGGTTCCGAAGCCCCGGAGACCCCGGGAACTCAGCCATGTCCCAGGCCGCGGCCTTCACAATCCAGCCCTGATTCTCGCTCTGGGTGCTTGCCACCCCGCCCCGCGCCCTCTCTAATCCTGACTGGACCTATCCTCCGGCCCAGACCCTCATGAGAATCATCCCCAAGCCCTTCTTCTGCAAGGTGTTCGGACACACTTGGCAGTACCACGTGGAAGACCCCAAGATCGTCTGGACTGCGAGCAAGAACATGTCCGAGCTTGAGCAGCGCACTGAGCAAGAGCCCCGCTTCTTCCAGCGCTGCGTCCGCTGCGGCTTGGAGCGTAGCTGGGACGCGAAGGGCGCCTGAGCGCCGCTGAGTGAGCCTAGCGTCGGGTGCGGCGCTCAAGGCGACAGTCTGTACCCCCCAACGGCCGATAGATGGGGTGGAGATCGCACTCTTATGGACTTCTTTCAGGACACCGGCGGACGCCTCTTGATCTTGCTCGTCACCACCCCGCTGTGGTTGCCGGTCATGAGGGCACTCTGGGAGGAGGTCAACTGGATGCTACGAGACGAAGGTGGCGTCTTCGGGCCCATCCCTTCTCAGCGACAGAGGGAGGAGCTCATGCGTCCTCTCTCCAAAGCGGAGGATCCCTTGGTCGAGGAGCCCATCCTCACCCCTGAGCAGCGCAGCCGCGGCACACAAGCCAGCTGGACTCCAGGAGCCGAGGAGGAGGAGCCAAGCGGCTTCGCCCGCAGCGGAAAGGTCAAGCAGCCGACTCGCTTCCGTTGACCCTCAGGGATACCAGGTGATCTCAACGCCGCTGGTGAGGCCTACACCCAGCGGATCGTTGGAGTCTGTGAACCAGCCCTGCAAGTACCAGGTCTGACCGATCATCTCTGGCGTGATGTCTATGCTCACGCCTGCGCCACCGAAGATGTCGAACTGCAAGAGCTCGCCGCGGTGGATAGGCAGGCCTACCAACAGAGAGCCGCCCGCGAAGGGGACATCTCGAGCAGAGCCAGCGTGGATCAGGTACCCCACCTCGTTCGCGCTCAAGTAGGTGTCAAGCCAGAGCTCATAAGGGCCGTAAGACGCGCTCGGGAAGCCGCTGATGTAGAGCTCGGGCAAGTTCCCAGCGGAGGTCACCTTGGCGTCCCCGTAGTAGAGCGGGTAGCGATCTAGAGAGATCCGGATACAGAACCCGTCCGGGATCCCAGAGTAGTCATAGGTCGGATCGAAGACTTGCCCAGCTGTGGGGAGATTGTTCGAGGTCGTCCAGCCTGCGACGACGCAGTCCGCACCATGCAAGGCCAGGGCGAGGGCGTCATCGTCCTGGTGTCCTCCATAGTAGGTCGAGTATGTGAGCTCACCATCGACGTCGAACGAAGTGAGCACAGCGTCAGAGAATCCGAGGCCAGGAACGCCGTTGTAGCTCTTGTCATAGGCATAGGGAGTGACGGGGTAGCTCAGGGATCGCGTCGTCCCCGCCGCGACGACGCCCAAGGCGTCGCTATAAGCCACCGCGTTCACCACGTCGAACTCGTCATCGCCGAGGAAGGTGCACCAGGCCTGCGAGGCCCCGTCTGAGCTAAGCCTCATGAGGTACCCGTCCCCGAGGCCACCATAGCTCGTGTCGAGTGCCCCTGAGCTGACAGGAAAGTTCGTCGACTCCGTCGAGCCCCCGACGATCACGTCGCCCTGCGGACCGAAGCACACAGAGAGCGCGAGGTCTGTAGAGGCTCCACCAAGAAACGTCGAGAAGTGCGCGAACTGCCCGCTCGCATCGACGAGTGCGACGAAGCCGTCTGTGCCCCCGTTCTGCGTGCTGTCATAGGAGCCTGAGGTGACCGGGTAGTTCGGGGAGCTCGTAGAGCCGCACAGCAGCACACGCCCCTTCGCGTCTGTCTCGAGGGCGATGGCGAGGTCATTTTGAGTGCCGCCTACGAAGGTCGACCACTGCAGCTGATTGAGGTCGGCGTTGAAGCGCGTCAGGAAGCCATCCCCCGTGATGCCGTTCCCCCCGCCAAAGCTCGTCTGCCACGACCCCGCCGTCGTAGGGAAGCCTGCAGAGCTCGTCGAGCCGCACACGTCGTAGCCCTCTGGCGAGCGCGAGAGGTCGCGCACGCGGTCATTGCCACCCGTCCCGAGGAAGGTCCCAGCTGTGATCGTCTGCATGAGAGAGCCGAAGGCCAAGACAAAGCCATCAGAGCCCCCGGCGTGCTGGGGCTGGTAAGCAGCGGGAGGTATAGGGAAGTCCTGCGAGAGGGTCGAGCCTGCGATAACGAAGCCAGCCCCGTCGAGGTGGACGAGGGAGGTCGCCTCGTCGTCATCCGTCCCCCCTACATAGGTGGCTTGCATCATGTAGCGCCCGTCAGGTGAGAGCACAAAAACGAAGGCGTCCGAGAGCCCAGCGAGGGAGGTGGAGTAAGAGCCAGCGACAGTCGGGAACTCCAAGGAGTAGCTGATCCCGCAGACGGCGGCGACGCCAGAGTCGAGGACGCACAGGTCATAGACTCGATCTAAGTCCGTCCCTCCGAGATAGGTCCCCCACTCGAAGCCCGGATCTATGACTAGCGCTCGTTCTCGATCTGCGCGCTCAACCGCGAAGCCGTAGCGGTCCTTGCCATGACAGAGGAAGCGGGCTTCGACGGGGTGACGTTCACCAGCCTCATCAAGCTCCCAAACGATGGGTGCGCGCTGTCGGAGATCACCGAGAGGGGTCTCAACGAGGAGCGCGCCGTCCTCGTCGACTCGGAGTCGGCGGGCGCCCTCGACCAGCATGGAGACCTCGCGCTCGTCGACGCCAGGCCCGAGGTGCAGGTCATAGGCGAAGCTCTCGCCCTCGGGTCGGAGCACAAAGTCAACGCCTGGGAGGAGCTCAGGGCGCGACAAGCTTCGCCAGCCTGGGGCTCCTCGCACCCAGCGAGAGCGATCCTCGCCCAGGAGGTAGCTCTGTTCGCCCGGAGCGGGCTCCACGCCTACAGCGCCGCCCAGCGAGGCAGACTCGACGCTGATCTTCACAGCGTGGGCTC
>Ga0208624_1000177_pt1 | contig 33643 bp, 34 predicted proteins | sample Knorr_S23_td_DCM_FD_185607 | JGI IMG/M metagenome (GOLD analysis project Ga0208624, IMG submission 185607) | Marine microbial communities from Southern Atlantic Ocean transect - Knorr_S23_td_DCM_ad_71m_LV_A (SPAdes) (version 2) | ecosystem: Environmental > Aquatic > Marine > Oceanic | place... | reverse complement strand
AATTATTAAGTGAATCATAAAAAGAAACGTGCAAATCGTGCAAATTACCTTGGTTTTTAAAAATATTAACATTAATATATGCCATAATTATTTAAAATAAATGGTACAAAGATATATTTCATCAGAAGAAGTTTCTAACATATTGGGTGTAAACGTTTCAACCATCAAGCGTTGGACAGACTCTGGTAAATTAGATTGTGTAATCACTGCTGGAGGCCACAGAAAATTCTTGATGCGCCATGTTTCTGCATTTTTAAATGATAATTCTAAATATAGATCAAAGTTAAATATTTTACCGTATGATTCGTCAGAAGAACGACAATTAAATCAACTAATTTTAACAGGACAAATTTCTCAACTTAGGGATATTTTTTTAGACAAAGCACTTGCAGGTAATAGAGAATTGTGTAATCAAATTATGACAGGCCTATATTTATCAGGAACAAATCTTTATAAAATTTATGATGATCTAGTTTCTCCTGTATTCCGGCATATTGGTAGTGAATGGCATGCAGGAAGGATGCCTATTTATAAAGAACATATTGCCACAAACACATTACAAACTTGTATTCACGGTCTTTATTCGATAATAAATAAACCTTCTAAAAAGGAAGGTTTGTCCATTTGTATCGGAATAAGAGGTGATATGCATGATATTCCACTTATGATTGTTGAACAAATTCTTCTAACGAAAGGTTATGATGTCATAAACACAGGAATTAATACTCCTTTGGATAAAATTGAATCTCTATTTGATATATCACACCCAAATCGAATATATGTTTCATGCACATGGATTGAGAATGAATCTCATGTTATAGAAGATTTAAACAAAATATTTGAAATCAACCAAAAAATTAATGCTCAAATTTTTTTGTGCGGACCACTTTTTAACAAATTAAAATTATCTAAAGATTATAATTATAATTTCATTAAATCATTTAAGCAGTTATCATCTGATTGACCTTACCTAATAGGAGATAAATATGAAAGTCGCAGTTTTTGGTGGAACAGGTTATGTTGGAAGCTACATAGTCGAAGAATTAGTTAATCAAGGTTTCACACCTAGGTTATTAGTTAGAAATGGAAGTGAAAAAAAAATAATGAAACCTAAAAAATGTGAAATTTTTAAAGGTGATATTGATAATACTGACATAGTTGAAGAAGTAATCAGTCAAGCTGATGTTGTAATTTATTTGATTGCAGTCATAAGAGAGTTTCCAAGAAAGGGTATTACTTGGGAAAAGTTACAATTTAAAGCGGCAAGATCTTGCATTGATATATCTAAAACCCATAATGTTAAAAAATTTATATTAATGAGTGCGAATGGAGTAAAACCACACGGAACAAATTATCAGAAAACTAAATTTATGGCAGATGAATATTTAAAAAATTCAGGATTAAATTATACAATATTTCGTCCTACTTCACTTTTTGGTGATCCTAGAGGTAATGGTAGGCCAGAATTCAACACTCAAATACTAAATGACATGTTGAGTTTGCCAATTCCTGCACCATTGTTTCATAACGGTTTAGTTCCTCTGAATGCAGGGGAATTTTCATTTAGCCCAATTCACGTAAAAGATGTAGCATCAATTTTTGTTAAATCAATAAATAATGAAAGTATGCTAAATAAAATTTACAACTTAGGAGGACCTGATAAAGTTTCCTGGAAAAATATGATTAAAACAGTTTCACAAGCTGTAGGAAAAAAAAAATTCGCAATACCTGCTCCTGTTTTTGTTGTTAAATCAATAGCTTCTATATTTAAGTATTTTAAGTGGTTTCCAGTTACCCCTGAACAATTAACTATGATTATGGAAGATAATACGTGTGAATCAAAAGAGTTGTTTGAAAATCTCAAAATTAATCCCATACAATATAACGCCGAAAATCTTTCATATTTAAATATGAATAAAAATTGATATCATTTATACAAAAACTATATAACGGATTAGGTTTTTATTTGTCTTGGTGGGCCTGTGTAATGGGAGTTGTAAAATATAATCAACCATATTTTGGTCCATTTGTGATGTTGCTTTTTATCTTTTTCCATCTTTTAATGATAAAAAATAAAAAGAAGGAAATTTTATTTCTAAGTATTGCTGGAATTATTGGCTTCTTTGTTGATTCAATTAAAGCATTTTCAGGATTCATTACTTATAATGGAGTTTTTTCAGATAATCTTGCACCCTTATGGATAATTGCCATGTGGATAGGATTTGCTGCAACAATTAATCATTCAGGAAGTTGGATAAAAAAAAGATATTTAATTGCAATTCTTTTGGGTGCAATATTCGGCCCATTAAATTATTTCGTCGGAGATAATATGGATGCATTATCTATTAACATGAATTTTTCACAAAATATATTAATATTGTCATTTGTGTGGGGAGTTAGTGTTCCATTTCTTTACTATTTGGCAGAAAAAATTAATCCGATAAATAAATGAAGCTATCTTTATTAATATTTTTAACATTTAAAATTTTAATTTGTCAAAGTAATGAATATATTGTGAACGAATTACATACAACATATGGGTGGAATCAAATAAATGATAATAGAAAAGAAAATGATTTGCCTGCAGTTTTTACTAAAGAAATTTTTGGTGCTGAATATCAAGCTCTAATGATTAAAGATACTATATCTGTAAATTCAAAAAAAATAATGAATGTGATTAGTAATGTTGAAAACTATGATACTATTTTTGTTAGTTCAAAACTCGTTTCAACTACTGTAATATCAAGAAAAAAAAACATGATTGATGCTTATCAACATTTACCTGTTCCAATTCCATTTATAAGTGACAGGCACTATATTTTTAGAATGTCTGGTTTCGAAGATGAAACAAATGAAATTTCATGGATTTTATTGAATAAAAATGATAAAAATCATATTGACTATGTATTAAATAGAGAAAATTTTTTAGATAATGCAATCTTTTTGAATACTGGTGTAGGCATTTGGAAAATAAATAAATTAGACCAAGATGTTAGTGAGGTTTCATATAGGGTATATATGGATACTGGTGGAAGATTACCTAAATTTTTAGTAGAATGGCTAAACAAAACAGCAGCAAATAATATTTTTAATGATGTAAAAAATGCGTCTTTAAATTAATATGAATATAAACTTTAAAGATTTAGTTAATGTAATTGTAATTTTAATGCTTTCATTGCTTTTTGCTTTTTTTGCAAATCCACAATTTGCTATTATTGAAAATACTCCATTTTTTATTTTAGTTATGTTTTCAGTATATTTTATACATTGGATTGTTTTTTTACCTTCATATATTGCTCAAACTGAAAAGTATTTTGATATAACAGGAACTGTAGCATACTTATTCTCATTATTGTTAAGTATTTATTTTTTGACTAAAACTCAAAATATAATTAATGTCAGAAGTTTAACAATTTTGATATTAATATTTGTTTGGTCAATTCGTTTAGGTTATTTTTTATTTTCTAGAATAAGTCGAGATAAAGTAGATAAAAGATTCACAAATTTAAAAAAATCTTTTTCTAAATTTTTTGTTACCTGGACAGTATCTGGTATGTGGGTTTTTATCACTTCCTTAAATGGTTTAACAGTTATCATTAATAATGTTTCATATTTTAATGATTTATTCTATGTAATAGGATTAGCAATATGGATTATTGGTTTTTCTATTGAAGTAATTTCCGATGAACAAAAAAAACGTTTTAAAAGAAATGTTGAAAATAAAAATAAATTTATTTCAACTGGTTTGTGGAAATTTTCACGCCACCCTAATTATTTTGGAGAGATGTTAATTTGGATTGGAATTTCGATCATATCTTTTCCAACATTAACTGGCTTTCAATATTTGACATTAATTTCTCCTTTTTTTGTCATTTGGCTTTTAATAAATATAAGTGGTATTAATCTACTAGAAGAAAAAGCAGATTTAAAGTGGGGGAGTGTTAATTCTTATATTAAATATAAAAAACACACACCTGTCTTAATTCCATTTTCTAAGACTTTTAGATCATGAAGAAACTATTATTTATATTACTAACTATCAACCTCACAACAAGTTGTACTGGACAAGCAATGAAAGATTTAAAACCTGTCGAAAATGTAGATATTCAAAGATTTATGGGAAAATGGTATGTTATTGCTATAAAACCTAACTGGATTGAAAAAAATCCATTTAATTCAATTGAGGAATATTCATTGAATAAAAAAGGGCATATAGATGTAAAATATTCATTTAATCAAAATGGATTTGATGGTAAAAAGAGAATATTAAGACAAAAAGCTTTTATAAAAAATTTAGAATCTAATTCTGAATGGCAAATTCAACCTTTTTGGCCATTAAAATTCCCATATTTTATCATTGATTTAGATGAAGATTATTCATACACAGTTATTGGTTATCCCAATAGAAAACTATTATGGATTATGTCTAGAGAAAAGACAATAAGTAATGAAAACTTTAAAATAATCAATCAAAATCTTCTCAAACAAGGATATGATTTGGATTATATTAAAATCCCACATAACTAATGAAAAGGATTTAAAAAAAGATGGCTAATTATGCAATATTTGGTTGTACTGGAGGTATTGGTTCAAGTATTACTGAAAAATTATTAAATCAAGGAAATAAAGTTTTTGGTGTAGCTAGAGACAAAGAAAGGTTAGATGATCTAAAACTGAAAAATAAAAATATTGTTACTTGTTCCATTGAAAATCCAAATTTTGATGAAATCGAAGATACTTTCAAGTTTGCAGATAATTATTTTAATGATTTTAAAGGAATTATAAATTGCATTGGTTCTTTAATTTTAAAACCTGCTCACATGACTAATCAAGCAGATTGGGATAAAACAATTTTAACTAATCTAACTTCTTCTATGGCTATTGTGAGATCATCAGTAAAAAGAATTTCAAAAGATGGAGGTTCAATAACTTTGTTTGCATCGTCTGCAGCTTTAATTGGATTACCAAATCATGAAGCTATTGCTTCAGCAAAAGCTGGAGTCATAGGTTTAACTAAATCAGCAGCAGCTACTTATGCAAAAAAAAATATTAGAGTGAATTGTATAGCACCTGGTCTTGTAAATACCCCCATGTCAAGTAGAATCGTCAATAATAAAATAGCTTTAGAAACTTCATTAAAACTACATCCACTAAATAAAATTGGTGAACCTGATATTATATCTGATTGTCTAGAGTGGTTAATATCTGAAAAAAATAATTGGACAACAGGTCAAGTAATAAGTTTAGATGGAGGATTAACCTCAGTAAAATAATTAAATTTTTACAAAAAACTATTTATGAAAATTGCTATAATCGGTTCAGGTATATCGGGTTTAACATCTGCTTATTTATTACATAAAAAGCATGATATAACACTATTTGAATCAAATAATTATATTGGGGGTCATACAAATACTATTACAGTAAATGATGAAAATAATAATCAATTAAATGTAGATACAGGGTTTATAGTTTATAACAATGATACTTACCCAAATTTTGTAAAAATTTTAAACAAATTAAAAGTTGAAACACAACCATCAACTATGAGTTTTTCATTATCGTGTGAACGATCTGGAATGGAATATGGAACTGGAAATTTAAAAGCTCTTTTTGGAAATAAATCTAATATAATTAGCTTTAAGTTTTATAAACTCTTATTTGGAATTTTTACTTATTTTAAAAAGGCAAAAACTTTTCTTAAACATAATAATGATTTTTCATACACAGTACATGATTTTATTAAAAGTGCAAAAATCAACAATTATACTTATGAAAAATTTATCTTGCCAATGGCTTCTGCTATTTGGTCAACTAATTTTGATGAAATTGAACAAATGCCCGCTAAATATTTATTTGAATTCTATAAAAATCATGACTTATTATCAATTAATCCAAGTAAAAAATGGAGAGTTATAAAAGGAGGCTCAAAACAATATGTTTCAAAATTAATCAAACCATTTGATAATAGAATAAGAATAAATTCAAAAGTTCATTCAATTAAAAGAGATAAAAATACTATTTATCTAAAGACTGATCGTAATGAAAAAGAAGAATTTAATGCTGTAATTTTGGCTTGTCACAGTGATCAAGCATTAAAAATCTTAGAAGATTCAACTAATCAAGAAAAAGAGATTCTTGCTAATATTCCATACCAATTGAATCAAGCTATTTTACACACAGACACTTCTGTTCTTCCTAAAAATAAAAAAATGTGGTCTTCATGGAATAGTTACATTCCAAAGGATCAAAATTCAAATGTATCATTAACATATAATATGAATATTTTGCAATCAATAAAGTCAAAAAATACTTTTTGCGTAAGTATTAATATGGAAAATAATATAAACCCTTCAAAAATAATAAAAAAAATTAATTATAGTCATCCAACATTTAATAAAAAAAGTGTTTTTGCACAATCTCAAAAAAATAAAATAAGTGGAATAAAAAATACATATTTTGCTGGAGCTTATTGGAGATATGGATTTCATGAAGATGGTGTTTTAAGTGCTTTAGATGTGTGTAAAAATTTTGGAGTTGAAATTTAACAAATGAAAAGTGCTATTTATAGAGGATCAGTTTTTCATTCAAGAAAAAAACCCTTCGATCATGAATTTAAATACTCTCTTTACATGGCTTATGTCAATTTAAAAGAAATTAATAATATATTACCCAATTCTTTTTTGTGGGGTATTAACAAAAAAGCTCTAATATCATTCAATCGTAGAGATTACTTAGAGAGACCTGAAAAAAAATTAATTGATGCAGCAAAAAATTTAGTTTTTGAGAGGATTGGTAAAAAAATAAAAGGACCTATTTATTTGTTGGCGCATTTAAGAACATATGGACATTGTTTTAATCCAGTTAGTTTTTATTATTGTTATGATAAATCTGAAAAAAATATTGATGCCATCATAGCTGAAGTAACAAATACTCCTTGGAAACAAAGATATTGTTATGTGTTGGATTGTCAAAATTCAGAAAAAAAAAATAGCTTTAAAAATATTAAAGATAAAAAACTTCATGTATCTCCCTTTTTTCCAATGGATCACGAATATCATTTCTCTATATCTAAACCAGAAAAAACAATTACGATTAAAATCGATAATCTTAATCAAGGTGTTAAAGTACATGAAGCATTATTATCTCTAAATAAAGAAGATTTTTCAAAAAAATCATTAATTAAAGCTTTAATTAATTTTCCCTTTATGACAGTTAAAGTAGTCACAGCAATTCATTGGCAAGCTATTAAACTTTGGTTTAAAGGTGCAAAACTTTATAATAATCCACACTAGTATATAACATGAAGTCAATAAATAACAAACACACAATTAATAATCTTGCAAATAAAAAAAATGAGACAATTTTTGCACCATTCACAACTGGTTTTATGAAACGAATTTTATTAAAAAAAATAAAAAATATAGATTATGGTTTTTTATCCATAGTTGATAAAGATGAAACTTTTTCTTTTGGTAATTCTTCAAGTAAAATCAAATCAAAGATTATTATTAAATCTTCCAAATTTTATTCAAAAATTTTTTCTAGGGGAAGCATGGGTGCTACGGAATCTTATATTGATGGCGATTGGACTTGTGATAATTTGGTTTCACTTTGTCAAATTTTAATTAAAAACAAAATCACTTCTGATAACATTGAGAAAGGATTTGTTTTTTTTATTAAGCCTTTAATTTGGATTTTCATGAGACTAACACCTAATACCAGGTTTGGTAGCAAAAAAAATATTATTGCTCATTATGACCTTAGCAATGAATTTTTTAAACTTTTTCTAGATAAAACAATGACATACTCTTGCGCTTATTTTAATGATATTAATGATTCCCTTGAGGATGCACAAGTTGAAAAATTTGATAGACTTTGTAGAAAATTAAATATAAATCAAAATGATAAAATATTAGAAATTGGTTCAGGTTGGGGTGGTTTCGCTATTCATGCTGTTTCAAAATATAAATGTCATGTAACAACAACAACTATTTCAGATGAACAATACGAATACACAAATAAAAAAATAAAAAAATTAGGTTTAGAAAATAAAATAACACTTTTGAAAAAAGACTATAGGGATTTAAATGGAAAATTTGACAAAATTATTTCAATAGAGATGATTGAAGCTGTAGGTTCAAATTATGTTTCAATTTATTTAAATAAATGTGATTCTCTTCTAAAAAGTGATGGTATGATGGCAATTCAAGGAATAACAATTAATGATCAAGGTTTTGAGAGTTATATAAAGGGAACAGATTTTTTAAGAAAATACATTTTCCCTGGAGGTAGTTTAATTTCTATTTCTCAAATCACAAAACATTTAAAAAATCATACTAAAATGAAAATAGTTCATCTCGAAGATATATCACTTCATTACGCCAAGACTTTAAATAAATGGAGAGAAAATTTCTTTAATAAAATTGATGATGTTCGCTCATTAGGTTTTAGTCAGAATTTTATTAATTTGTGGGATTTTTATTTGGCTTCATGTGAAGCTGCTTTTTTAGAGCAACATACAGGGGATTATCAAATTGTTTTTTCAAAACCTGATAATAAAACTTTTAAGATTGATTATTAATGATTGAAAAATTAATTAATTTAGCTGAAATAAGATTTTTACCAGATTTTATGGTTAGATATGGTATTAATTTTTTTTTAAGACAAAAATTAAAAATTGAAAAAAATAAATTTGGTTATGATTTAAAATCAAGAAAAAATGAGTGGGTTGAAGAAATGAAAAATAGTCCCATAGCATCATTTACAGAAATAGCAAATGAACAACATTACGAAGTTCCCCCAGAATTTTTTAAACAATCCCTAGGTCCAAATTTAAAATACAGTTGCGCGTACTGGGATGCGAAAATCAATAATTTATCTGATGCAGAAGAGAGAATGTTTGAGATTTATATAGAGAGATCTGAGATTAAAAATGGTATGTCAATTTTAGATCTTGGGTGTGGTTGGGGTTCCTTTTCGTTATACTTAGCAAAGAAATTTCCAGAATCAAAAATAATTGCTGTATCAAATTCTAATGATCAGGGTGAACACATTAATTCAGAAATAAAAAATTATCAATTAAATAACATTCATTATATTAAAATGAATATGAAAGACTTTAAAATAGATAAAACCTTTGATAGAATAGTATCCATTGAAATGTTTGAGCATATGCGAAATTATGAAATATTATTACATAAAATATCTAAATTATTAAAAACAGAAGGAAAGCTATTTTTACATTTTTTTTGTCACGATAAATATGTCTATCCTTATGAAGTCAAATCTAATTCAGATTGGATGACTAAATATTTTTTTTATGGAGGAATGATGCCATCCTTTGATATTTTATCATTTTTTGAAAATGATTTAAAAGTAATTAAATCATGGAAAGTAAATGGTAATCATTACAAAAAAACATGCAGATCTTGGTTAGAAAATCAAGACAAAAATAAAAATAAAATCATGACTGTTTTTAAAAAATGTTATGATAAGGATGCATTAATTTGGTTTAATAGATGGAGAATTTTTTGGATGTCATGTGAGGAATTATTTGGATATAAAAATGGTTCAGAATGGTATGTTGGTCATTTTTTGATGTCACAAAAAAAGCAAAATGAAATCAATTAATTTTAGATATTCAGGACTTATTATGTTATTAGTAATAATAAACAATTGTAGTTCTCCAAAAGAGTACAATAATAATTTATTAGAGGGTGAAGTTCCTGATACATGGACAAAACCTTTACCCAAAACTGAAGATTATACTGGTCTGTGGTGGATAAGTTTTTCTGATAAAAAAATGGTAGAGTATTTAGAAAGTTTTCAAAACAGTAGTCCAAATATAAAATCTATTTTGTCCCAATTAGAATCTGCAAAACAACTAGCTAGAATTAATAGTGCTGTTTTATTTCCAAATATTCAAGCAGGTATGTCCGGAAGTAGATCTGGTCAGAATTTAGCAGGTTTTGGTTTTTCCGATCTTTTTGCAGGTACTTTTGGAAATCAAGATAGTTCTAATAACAACCAAGTTATTTCTTTTGAATCCGATAATTATGGTTTAAATCTTTCATTACAATGGGAATTAGATATTTGGGGCAAAGCACTTAATGCTAAACGAGCTGCTTACGCAGATTTTAACTCTTCAAATTATGACTTAGTATATTTATCATTTTCAACAATGATTCAATTTGTTCAAACCTATTATTATACTGTTGAATCAAAGTTACAATATGAATTATCTTTGAAAACCACAGATTCATTTAAGGAAGTTTTAAATATTGTAGAATCAAGATATAAAGAAGGATTAACATCATCCTTAGATTATAGACTAGCTGAATCATCCTTGGCTGTGTCTAAAGTTGATATGGAATCAAAGAAACTTCAATTTTTATCAAGGTTAAGAAATTTAGAAATATTACTTGGTTTTTATCCATCTGGAAAATTAGAAATTTCAGATCAACTTCCTAAAAAACTTCCTCCTATTCCGTCTGGGTTACCATCAGATTTATTGATAAGAAGACCTGATTTAAAAGCTGCCTTAGAGAAAGTTAAAAGTGCTGGTTATAAACTTGCTGAGGCTAAAAGATCTAAATTACCTTCATTTTCATTAACTACTTCAGGAGGAACTTCTTCTGAAGAGTTGAAAGATGTTTTGAATGGGGATTATGGAGTTTGGAGTCGAATTCTTAATATTAGTGCACCTATTTTCCAAGGAGGCAGATTGGATGCTAATGTAAAATTAAATCAATCACAATTAACCCAATCTGAGATTAATTTAGTAAATAAATCATTAATGGCATTTATGGAGGTGGAACAATTATTGAATAGTGAAAATTCTATTGAAACACAGTTAAAATTATTGAATATAGCAGTTTCACAATCAAAAGCGGCTTATGATCTTTCAAAAGCTAGATATGAATCAGGTTTAATAGATTTTATAACAGTCTTGAATAGTCAAAATCAATGGTTTAATTCTCAATCTCAGTATTTTTCATTAGAAAGAACTAAAATTGATAATAGATTACAACTTATTTTAGCTCTAGGAGGTTCTCTAGAAAGTTTAAACTAGGAAATTAATATGAATTTAAAACGTTTTTTTAAGATGATATTAAGTAAAACAATATTAAATAAAAGATATATTCCATTTTTTATTATTTTGATTGGATTTATTGGTTTAGTGGGATTAATTAGATTCAAACCAACAGTAATTGGAGATCAATCAAAATATGTACCTCCTTTAGTTGAAACAATAAAAGTGGAAAATAGAGATGTTCAGATCATGGTTAAATCACAAGGCGAGGTTATACCTAGAACAGAAATTAATTTAACATCTGAAGTTTCAGGAAAAATAATCTGGGTATCAGAAAACTTTTCATCTGGAGGAACTTTTACAAAAGGTGATACTTTGATAAAATTAGACTCTAGAGATTATGAATTAGCTTTGGTTACAGCAGAATCTAATCTTTCACAATCAAAAGTTGCTCTTCAAAGAGAAATAGCAGAATCTAATATTGCAAAACAAGAATGGGATAAGGTTTCTGATGGAGAAGCTTCGGATCTAGCTTTAAGAAAACCACAACTTGCTCAAGCAAATGCTTTTTTTGCAGCATCAGAAGCTACTTATGAACAGGCGAAAAGAAATTTAAATAGAACATCTATTTTAGCACCGTTTGATGGAAGAGTTAGAAAAAAAAATACTGATTTAGGCGCTATAATATCCCCTGGTATTCCGTTAGGTATGATATATGCAACAGATTATGTAGAAGTAAGATTACCAATTGCAAATGTTGATCTTTCCTTTTTAGATATACCGTTTGATGGTACCTTAATTGAATTAAATAAACAACCGCAAGTAGAATTATTCTCAAAAATTGGTAATAAAATATATGAATGGAGTGGTAAAATAATAAGATCAGAAGCCGAAATTGATCCACTATCTAGAATGTTATCAGTTGTAGCAAGAGTTTCAGAACCATATGACAGGTCAATTAATGAAATTCCACTTAAAGTTGGTTTATACGTTAATGCAAACATTTTTGGAAAAAAATTTAAAAATATATATGTTGTTCCTAGGCATGTTATTTCAAATAATAATTTTATTTGGACAACAAATAAAGAAGGGATATTATTTCAAAAACAAGTTGAGGTACTCCGAACTGAAAATGACTATGCTTATATTAATTCAGGATTAAATTCAAGTGATGAAATTCTGATAACCAAGCTTGGTTTTATAATTAATGGAATGCAAATAAGAACTAATTAAAATGAGTAAAATAATAAATTGGTTTGTTAATAATACAGTTGCAGCAAATCTTTCAATGGTCATTATTATTGTTTCGGGTATATTTACAATACCAAATTTAGATTTAGAGGTTTTTCCATCAATTGAGCCTCAAGTAATTACTGTTAGTGTTGCATATCCTGGAGCTTCGCCATCAGATGTTGAAGAAGCGATTTGTATTCCAATTGAAGAAAATTTGCAAGGTTTGGAAGGTGTAAAAAAAATATCATCTAATTCATCAGAAAATTCGGGAACTGTTACTATTGAGTTATTACCAGAAGTAGATAGAAAAGAAGCTTTGGCTGATGTAAAAGCTCAGGTAGATGCTATTGATAATCTTCCGTTAGATGCAGAAAGACCAGTTGTAAAACAGTTTGTTGTAGTTGGTGATGTCATGAGTGTTGCAGTTTCAGGTAATATAGACGACGAAAGTTTGCTTAACATCACTAAAGAAATAAGAGATGAAATTACATCTCTTCCTGGAATAACATTAACAGCAATTAAGGGTAATAAACCAAGAGAAATATCAATTGAAGTTTCTGAGTCTTCATTATCAAAGTATAGTTTATCATTTGACCAAGTAAGTAATGCTATTAAGTCTTCTTCTTTGGACATTCCTGGGGGATCTGTTGAAACATCAATAGGTGAGATATTAATACGATCAAAAGGTCAATCATATTCTAAATTTGATTTTGAGAAAATACCAATTCTAGCTAGACCTGATGGAACAATTTTATTACTTGGTGATATTGCTGAAGTCGTAGACGGTTTCTCAGATATTGATCTAGAACAGAAATTTAATAATGAAAAAGCTCTTCTTATAACTGTTTTTAGAGTAGGTAAACAAAATGCACTTGATATATCATCTTCAGTCACATCGTATATTTCTGATAAACAAAAACAATTACCAAATGGTATTTCCATAACACCTTGGAATGATGAGTCAAAACTTTTAAGAGGAAGAATAGATTTGATGCTCAAAAATGCATATTTTGGTTTATTGTTAGTTGTTATTGTTTTAGCACTTTTTTTAAAACCTAGATTAGCATTTTGGGTCTCATTAGGAATTCCAATATCATTTATGGGGGGATTTTGGCTTTTGCCTTTAGCTGGAGTATCTATAAATATGATTTCATTATTTGTATTTATTTTAGTGCTGGGTATAGTTGTCGATGATGCTATTATTGTAGGCGAAAATATTTTCATGTGGAGAGAAAGAGGATTAAATAGTGTTGAAGCGGCAAAAAAGGGAGCAAGTCAAGTTGCCACACCTGTTATTTTTGCAGTTTTAACAACAATGGCAACATTTTCTCCTATGTTATCTGTTGCGGGAGAAATTGGAAAAATATGGAAAATTATACCATCAGTGACAATAGCAGTATTGATTTGGTCATTATTTGAATCATTGACAATTTTACCAGCTCATTTAGCTCACATTCAAGATAAACCAATTAAAAATAAATTATTGAATAGGTTGGGAAAAAGATGGGAGCTTTTTCAAAGTTACCTAATAAAAGGATTAGATGATTTTAAAAACAAGATATATCTACCAGTTCTAAAAAAAGCTTTATCAAAAAGAATAACTACAATTTCAGTTGCTATATCAATTTTTTTCTTAACTGTTGGTTATATAGGAGGAGGTTGGATAAAGTTCACTTTTTTTCCTGCATTAGAAGCTGACGTGGTAATTGGAATTTTAGAATATCCATCAGGTACACCTGTTTCAATTACTTCAAAAGGATTAAACGATTTAGAAAAATCAGCTCAAAAATTAAAGAAACAACTTGATGAGGAATTCCCTGGTGAAATAATATTTTTAAATGATTTGGCAACTGTTGGAGATCAACCCTTTAGATTAAGGACAAGTCAAGGACCTGGCTCATTAAACCTTTCCTTTTTTGCTTCTCATTTAGCTGAATATGTTTTGGAGTTATCTCCAGGTGAAAATCGAGTAATAAGTGCAGCAGAAGTTGCTAAAAGATGGAGAGAGTTAACTGGTCCAATTCAGGGTGTTAAAGATTTAAGTTTTAGTTCAACTTTTATATCTGCAGGAGACCCTATTAATTTTCAATTGACAGGAACTGATATTGCAGATTTGCAAGAAGCAACAATGATTATCAAAGAAGAAATGGCTTCTTATAATGGAGTATTTGATATAAAAGATTCTTTTTCATCAGGAAAAGATGAAATGAAATTATCACTTCGTGATGAAGCTAAAAATTATGGATTAAATAATATTTATCTTGCAAATCAGGTAAGACAAGCCTTTTATGGTGAAGAAGTACAAAATTTTCAAAGAGGTAGAGATCAAGTGAAAGTTATGTTGAGATATCCAAAAAACGAAAGAAGGTCTATTGGCAATCTTGAAAATATGGAAATTAGAACTCCTCAAGGTCAAGAAATTCCTCTTAAACAGGTTGCTCAAATGACAATGACAAAAGGTTTTTCATCAATTTCTAGAGTTGATAGGCAAAGATCAGTAAACATTACAGCTGATGTAGATTTATCAGTAACCTCTAGTAATGAAGTAATATCTAGTTTAGTTGCAAATGAGTTCCCAAAAATTTTAAGAGATTATCCATCTGTGGGTTATTCTCTCGAGGGTGAACAAAGAGAACAAAGTGAAAACTTAGCATCAATTGGAAGAAATTTTATAATTGCCCTTTTTGTAGTTTATGCTCTTTTAGCAATACCTTTTAAATCATATTTTCAGCCTTTGGTTGTCATGACAGCTATTCCGTTTGGTTTGACTGGAGCATTGATAGGTCATATAATAATGGGTATAGATTTTTCGATGATTTCACTTATTGGAATTGTTGCACTCTCAGGAGTAGTTGTTAATGATAGTTTAGTTTTAGTAGATTTTATAAATAAATATAGAAAAGAAGGAGGAAATACCGCATTTAAGGCTGCAATGTTGGCTGGGCCAAGAAGATTTAGACCAATAATTTTAACCTCAATTACTACTCTTGTAGGTTTATTACCACTTTTATTAGAAAAAAGTATTCAAGCAAAATTTTTAATCCCTATGGCTGTATCATTAGCTTTTGGAGTATTATTTGCAACATTAATTACATTAATTTTAGTTCCAACAAGTTATTTGGTTTTAGAGGATTTTTTAAATTTATTTAAAAAAAGTAAAAAGTTAAATAGTAAGATATGAAAAAGAAAATTATTAGAGGATTATTTGTAATGGTATTTTTTTTAACACCTTTTATTTTATTACGCTCCTTTTTATTTGGAGTGACATCTGATGTAAATAAGTTAATTAGCCCTAAAAAATCTATTTATGATATTTCGGCAAAACTATTAAATGGAAATACAGTAAGATTAGAACAATTTATCGGAAAAAAAATCCTATTAGTAAATGTTGCATCTAATTGTGGGTATACATATCAATATGAACAACTTCAAAAACTGCATGAAAATTATGGAGATAAGGTTTACGTAGTAGCTTTTCCTTCAAATGATTTCGGTTTTCAAGAACCAGGTTCTGATAATGAAATAAAAGAATTCTGTGAAACAAATTATGGTATAACATTTACAATGTTTTCAAAAATTAAAGTTATTGGAAAAAACAAACATCCAATTTACGAATGGCTTTCTAATCCTAAATTAAATGGATGGAATAAACAAGGACCAACATGGAATTTCTGTAAATATTTAATTGATAAAGAAGGAAAACTTGTAAGATTTTATAACTCAAATATAAAACCTATGTCAGATGAAATTATCAATGATATTAACAGTTGATTTTATGGAATCAATTTTATTTTTCCATTTTTTTTTAAGTTTTTTTATGACAGGTATAATATGTTTGATTCAATTAATTCATTATCCTTCATTTTCGTTTATAGATAAAAATATGTATTCAAAATTTCAAACTTTTCATATGAGCAGGATATCACTTCTTGTTGGGCCTATAATGATTTTAGAATTTTTTAGTGGATTATTTTTGTTATTTTTTTTTTATTCTGAATCAAATTTTTTTATAATTAATTTCATATTAAATATTTTGATATTAACAATGACCATAATTGTATTTGGAACTATTCATAAAAAACTTATACAAGGTTTTAAACCTTTTTTATTTGAAAAATTAATATCTATGAATTGGATTAGAACTGTTTTATGGTTGCTGAAAAGTATATTTATATTTTTATACAATTTTAAATTTATTTAATGAATTATTTTAGAATTCTTTGGATTTGTTTGAATATGGCGTTTGCATTTTTACTATTAGCTCCATTTGATATTATTTTTAGTATAATTTTTATTAAAAAAAGACCATGGTTTCTTGCTTGGATTTGGTCTAAATGGGTTTTTTTTATTTCAGGAATTAATTACAAAATTGAAGGTAGAGAACATCTTAAATCTAATGAGCATTATGTTTTTATGAGTAATCATACGCATGAGGTTGATATTGGTTTATTGTTTATGGCACTTAAAAGAGATTTAAATTTTATAATAAAAAAAGAATTTAAAAATGTACCTTTTGCTGGTTGGTATGCTAATTTAAAAGGTCACTTGTTTGTTGATAGGTCAAACCCAAGGAAAGCGCAAATGACCCTTAATGATGGAGTTGAAAGATTAAAAAAAAGACCAAGATCAATTATTATTTTTCCTGAAGGTACTTATCATAAAGATAGAAAAATAAGAAAATTTAGACCAGGAGGAGCTGTTTTAGCTCTTAAAACAGGATTGAAAATAGTACCAATAGCAATTCACTCTAAAGCAGATTTAACAGGTCTATTCGTTAAAAATACATGGAAAAATCCACTTAATGTAATTATTGGTGAACCTTTTTCAGTTAAAAAATTAGATTTTGATGATAGGTATAAAATTGCTGATAATACAAGGCAAAAAGTTTTACAGTTGATTAAATCTTGAAAAAATATAATTTAAAATTATTATGAATTATTACAAAATAGCGTTTTTAAGAATTCCACTAATATTTTTATTAATGAGTTCAATAATTTTTTCACAATCTAATACAAGAATTAGTGGATTTATAACTGACAAAGAGTCTGGAGAAGTATTAGTTGGAGCCAATGTTTTTTTGATGGAAACAGGAAAAGGTATGGCAACGGATAGAAATGGATATTATGTATTAGATAATATTATTCCAGGTGATTACACTTTTATAATAAGTTATTTAGGATATGAAGAATACAAAGAAAAAATCAATTTCGTTGAAGATTTGATTATTAAAAAGGATATTGAATTACCAAGAATTGTCCTTCAGTCTGAGGAAGTTGTTGTTCAAGGAGAAAGGATTCAAAGAAAGATTAATATTCAACCTAGTAAGGTGAGTTTAAGTCCAAGGCAAATAAAGAATTACCCAGCATTAGCTGAGCCAGATATCTTTAGAGCAATTCAAGCATTACCCGGTGTTCTAACTTCTTCTGAGTTTAGTACTGGATTAATAATAAGAGGTGGTAATACAGATCAAAATTTAATACTTCTTGATGGTATAACGGTTTATAATCCAAGTCATCTCGGCGGGTTATTTTCAAATTTTATATTAGATGCTGTGAAAGATGCAGAATTAATTAAAGGAGGATATAACGCAGAATATGGAGGAAGGTTATCAGCTGTTTTAAATGTAACAAGTAGAGAAGGGAATAGAAAAGAATTTCAAGGTACAGCAAATATATCCTTATTAGCAGCTCAAACTACGCTAGAAGGACCATTTTATAAAGGTGCTTGGGTTTTATCAATGAGAAGAACCTATATTGACAAAGCTCTTAAACTAGCAAGTGATCTTAATTTAACTGATGCAAAAGTTCCTTATTATTTTTATGATCTTCAAGGACATATGTTTTCCGATATTTCTCCAAAAGATAGGTTAAGTATTAGTTTTTATGGAGGTTTAGATGATTTTTATTTTGATGATTTAGGTTTTAATGCAGAATGGGGAAATAGAACTTTTAGTTTAGCTTATAGAAGATTATTTAATGATTTATTGATTGGTAATTTTTTGATTGCTAATAGTAAATTTGAAACATTTTTTGGTCTAGGAGGTGAATCCGGTATCAGAGATAATAATTTAATTGATGACCAAACATTTGCAGCAAATTTTTCATATTTTCAATCCCAGGATCTTACTTGGAAATTTGGAGTTCAAGGAAAAATTTTAGGTTTTGATTACACAAGTTCATTTTCGGATACTGTTTTATTTAGGATAGATCGTTCTCCATATGAATTAGCTGCTTATCTAAAAACTAAGGTTCCATTAGGTGATAGTTTTATCATTGAGCCTGGAATAAGATTTAACACATATTCGGATCAGAAAAATAATTTTTTTCCAGAGTTAAGACTTGGCTTAAAATATTTAATTAATGATGATAGATATATTAATTTTGCTGTTGGTAATTATCATCAATTTATACAAACTGCTCAAGATGATTTCAATCCCTCAATCATTGATTTTTGGATTGCTATAGATAAGTCAGTTGAAGCTGGAGCTTCACAACAAATTGTTTTAGGCTATGAGGAGTATATAGATTCTAGATATAAAATTCAAATTGAAGGTTATTATAAAAACATTCAAAATACTTTAACCTTTGTTGATTCAAGGTCATCAACTGATGAAATATTAGAAAATTCATCTGTTGGAGATAATTTTTTAATGTCAGATGGTTATGCATATGGTTTAGAGCTTTTTACTCAAAAATTAACTGGAAAATTTACTGGTTGGATTTCTTACACTTATTCCATCTCAAGAAAATCAATTGAAGAATCTTATTTTTTTAATAATTGGGATAGAAGGCACGCATTTAGTTTAATTGGTAATTATTCGTTGAGTAAAAAATGGGAAATGAATTGGAATTGGGCTTATCAATCTGGTCAAGCATATACACCTATTTTAGGATATTTTTTGGAGGATTTAGATTACGGTATAGCAGATCCTGCTAATATGAAATTTAGAACAATTCCAGGAATAAGAAATTCGGGTAGGTATCCAGCATTTCATCGATTGGATTTTTCACTTGTTAGGAGTATTCAAACAAAAAGATTTGAAAAAATGGATTTCTATATTCAAATCATTAATGCCTATAATAGAAAAAATATTTTTAGATATGTGTATGGATCAGGTAATGTTTATAATGGTGTTGATGATGATGGTGATTGGGATAAAAATAAACATGATAGCAATGATAATAATCGGCCAGATAGGGGAGAAACAAATGTCGATGAATCTGATGAGGCTAGAATTTCAAGATCCGATATTTCTATATTTCCATTAATTCCAACCTTTGGATTGACGATAGATTTTTGATGAAAAAAATATTAATAATCACACTCGTTTTTTTTACAATTAGCTGTATAGATGAAAAACCAGCAGAATATGAGGAAAAATTAACAGTTTTTTCAAGTATCACTGGAGGATTATCAATGGGAGTAGGTGGAGATACTTGTGTTGTATCCCTTTCTAATGAAATTACAAATGATTTAGATCCAAAGTCTTTATTTATTAGTGATGCTATGGTAATAATTTCAGAAAACGGTTCAGAAAAGATAGATACATTATTTGCTGTTGAAAATAGACCAGGCAGATATCTAACTAAAAAAGATGTTATTTTTGAAAATGGTAAAACATATGAACTTAATGTATCTTGGAATAACTTTTCTGTTAATTCTGAAACAACTATTCCAGATCCAATTAAAATTTCAAGTCCGAATGATGAATATTATATTTGTGATGGAGAACAATTAAAAGTCGATAGTATTCAAACAAATAATTTTGATATGAATTTATTACCTGTTACATCTTTTGAGGAATTAATACCTTTTATCGATCAAAATAAAATCTCAACAGCGTATTATAAAGATGATGGTTGTTATATTGGTAGTTTTGCTTCTTTCCCTCTTTTTTTAATTGATTTTGAGGCTAAGAATAGTAAAACGATTCAAATTTATTCACAAGCATTAGAAAGATGGAAAAGGGGACTTGAACCAGATTCTGATGACAACAATTCTATAGGGTTTTGGGATTATAACAAAAATGGAATCAAAGATTCCTCTTATACAAACCTAATATATGATACTTCTTTTGTTTATTTAATTTGGAAAGGTGATTATTTAAGGTTCGAAAATGGTGAGCCATTTAGAATCAATCCAGGAATGTGGCAAGTTTCTCTAACTCCAACCCCTATGAGCTGGCTTTATTTTGATTATTATGGTATGCACTTAATTACAATTTCAGCAACTGATGATAATTATTATAATTATTATGCTGGAGATCCAGCTGCAAACAATCAATATTTACTTCCAAATTCAAATATAAATGATGGTCACGGTTTATTTTTTTCTAAAGCCTCAAAATCTTTCCTAGTAAATATTGCCGCATATAATAGATAATTATAATTCTTTCTTTTAAATTAAATTATATACTTATGAATTTTCAGTTTGGAATCTTTTTATCTTCTTTTGTTTGGAGTTTTTCAATTTTTATAAATGATTATTTTAAAATTCCAAATTTTTATATATCAGATGTTTTTTGGTGGATATTATTTTCCTATTTTATTACTGATTTTTCACTAACAATAATATGGAGTTTAATTCATTTGCCACCTAATAAACACGAAAAAAAATTAATAGTGTCAGGACCTTATTATTGGACAAGACATCCAGTGTATAGTACTATTATCTGGAGTGGAACCGCAATCATAACTTTGATTTACAATTCATGGTCAGTTATGTTTTCGGTTATTCCAGTAAGTTTAATATGGAGTTGGATTGTAATAAAAGAAGAAATTAGACTCAATCAAATTTTTGGTGAAAAATATAAAAAATATTCTACTGAAACCGGTATTTTTTTTCCTAAGTTTGACAAATGAATAGATTTTTTGGAAAATATAAAATATTTAATGCAATTATTTTAATGTCAATTACTTTTGCATTTGCACCTATTGCAGCAAAAGATATTGTAATGACAGTTTCACCGTTTACAGTAGCTTTTTACAGATTTATTTTAACATCTATTACACTTTATATAATATTAAAAATTTCAGGTAGAACAATTCAAATAGAAAAAATTGATTATTGGAGATTTATAACACTAGCATTACTAGCTGTACCAATCAATCAAATCACATTTCTTATAGGGATGCAGTATACTCCAGCATCGCACCCTGCAATGTTATATGCCACTACTCCCGCATGGGTACTAATATTAACAGTTTATCTTGGAGTTGAAAAAGCTAGATGGTGGAAATGGGTAGGTATTTTTTTAGCTATAGTTGGAGTTTTTATTTTATTTTATGGAGAGATTTTATCTTTTAGGAAAGATACATTGCTTGGAGATATCCTTATTTTATTTGCGGTTATTTCTTGGTCATTATATACTGCTTTAGGTAAACCTATAGTTGAGAGATATGGTTCATTAGAGTCAACATTTATTATAATGACATTTGGTATGTTTATGTATTTTCCAGTTGGTTTTACATTTGCTATTTTAAACGATTATGCTGTATTTACTATAAATAATTTAATTGCATTATTAACTTTAGGAATCTTTGTTTCAGGAATAGGTTCTTATTTATGGTATTGGCTACTGGAAAGGATTCGTCCATCTCAAGTTGCAATCATGTCATGTGCTCAACCCCCATTAGTAGCATTTATTGAATGGATGGTATACGGATTAGCTCCAACAACCAATGTAATAATCGGAAGTATTATTATAGTTTCTAGTGTCTTTATAATGATTGGTTACGGAGGTGAAAAAAGGTCAATTTCATCAACAAAGTAATCACTTTGATTCTAAAATTATATAAATTGGAAAGTGATCACTATAGCCGCCTAAATAATTATTTCCACCATAAGCTCTAAAAGGATATCCTTTGTATTTTCCCCTTTGTTGAAATAAATATGGTTCATTAAAAATTCCAACATTTCCTAATACTAAATTTTTACTTTTTCTAGATTTAATTAAAGATTTTGAAACAAGTATTTGATCAAACAAATTCCAATTACCTTTATAATTACTAGTTCCAATACCTTTTTTGTGTATATCTATGTACAAATTTAAAATTGAGTTTGATTTAAGAGCAGATGAAATTCGAGCTACACTTTTATCTGATGGATCATCATTAAAATCTCCCATTATAATTATATGATGATTAGGGTTTATATATAAAATAGAATCGATTATTGTATTAACAGTTAAGGCTGATTTTTTTCTAAACTTTTCGCTTTTTAATTTACCACCATACCTTGAAGGCCAATGATTAACAATTAAATGGGTCATTTCCCCTTGAATTTTTCCACTGACTAATAATATATCCCTAGTATTTATTTTTTTTCCATCATCATCAATTAGTTTGACTTTAAATTTTTTAGACTCTTGAAAATCAAAATTATTTGATTGATATAATAATGCTACATCAATGCCTCTATTATCTGGTGAATCATAGTGAACAACCGAATAATTATTATTTTTTATATTTGGATGTTTTATCAAATCTTCAAGAACATTTCTATTTTCTATTTCTGCCAGACCAATAATATTTGGGCCATTTGAAGAGTATTCATTTCCAATTTTGCTTATTACAAATGAAATATTTTTTATTCTATCTTTATAAATTTTTTGTGTATAGTTTTTTTTACCATTAGGGGTAAATTCAGAATCATTTGTTTCATCAGAATCATAGGTGTCAAATAAATTTTCAACATTATAAAACGATACAATGATTTTTTTTGAATCAATTCCATTTACAATGAAAAAAGGGCTAATTAGTAGTATTATTAATCTAATTTTCAAAATAATTAACAATAAGTTTTAGATATATTTATTTGAATTTTTCAATCAATAGTTTTAAAGCAATAAAATAACCTTGTTTTCCTTTTCCAGAAATTTGATGTATACAAACGTCTTTAATAACTGAATTTTTTCTAAATTCTTCTCTTTCATCTATATTTGAAAGATGTACTTCGATTGTTGGTATTTTGATAGAAGAAATGGCATCTCTTATACTAATAGAATAATGTGTTAAAGCTCCAGGATTTATAATAATTGCATTCTTTTTTCCAACACAATAATGAAGTTTATCTATAATTTTGCCTTCATGATTAGATTGAAACCATTCCAAATCAATTTTTTGTAATTCAGGCTTTGAATCAATCCAAACTTTAATATCATCAAGAGTATCTTTACCATAAATTTCTGGTTCTCTACTCCCAAGTAAATTTAGATTAGGTCCATTTATAATTAATATTTTCATTATAACAATTTGAATGATTCAACAATTTTATTATGTGTTATTTTATCTGTGGTAATCGCATTTCCTAATTTATTTAAAACAACAAAGTTTAATTTATTTTTTTCATTTTTTTTATCTTTCAATATATATGGTAATAAATCATCTTTATGTATTTTAGGTATTTTTGGAAGTGGCAATTTTTTAATTATTCTTACTAGTTTATCATATTCATCTAAATTTAGAAAATCATTTCGATTTGATATCCATCCCGCGCATAACATTCCATATGATATAGCTTCCCCATGTCTAATTTCATTGTAACCTATATGTGCTTCAAGTGCATGACCAATTGTATGTCCGAAATTTAATATTCTTCTTAAACCGTTTTCCCTTTCATCTTCTGATACAATTTTTGCTTTAATTTTACATGATTCAGAAATAGCTTCAGTAAAAGGAAAATTATTTATATCATCTAACCAATTGTTGATTTTTTCAAGAAACTGCATATTGTATATAAAACCATATTTTACTATTTCTCCTAGTCCAGAGTATACTTCTTCAATGGGTAATGATTTCAATAAGTAGGGATCAATAAATACAGCTTTAGGTTGATGATAAGATCCAATTAAATTTTTACCTTGCATTGTATTAATTCCAGTTTTTCCGCCAATTGAAGAATCAACCATGCTTAATAAAGTTGTTGGAATTTGATAATATTTTATACCTCGCATAAATGTTGAAGCAACAAAACCTGCTAAATCACCAACTACACCTCCTCCAAGAGCTAATATAATTGAAGAACGATCACATTTGAAATTAAATAATTGTTTTATTACTTTTTGGTATTCATTTAAACTCTTTGCATTTTCTGAATTAGAAATTGTTATAATTTCACATTTTAAACTATTATTACTAAGATTATCTAATAATTGTTTACCATAATTTTTAAGAATAATATCTTGTGAAATTATGATAATGTTTTTTGGTGAAACTTCTTTTTTTAAAATGGTAGGAATTAAAGATATAAGTTGATTTTCAATGAAAATATTATAACTTTTTGGTCCAAGTTTAACTGGTACTTCAATCATTTATTAATCTCTTGAATTATTTCATTACATACATCATCAAGACTCATATAATCTGTTAAGATGGTTATATTTGCTATATTTTTATAATATCTCATTCTTGTTTTTTTTATTTCAAGTAAATCATTTTTCAAATTTTTTTCATTTAAAAGCGGTCTTGAAGATGTGTTTTCAATTCTTTTAATTATAGTGTTAATTGAACATTTCAGATGAATATTAAACCCATTGTCTTTTAAAAAATTTCTATTTTTCTTATTTAATATAATTCCACCTCCACAAGATACAATTTCATTTTTACATTCAATTAAAATTTTTGACTCTATATTTCTAAAATATTTTTCCCCTTTAATTTTAAAAATTTCATTTATGGTTATTTTTTCTCTTTTTTCAATTTCTTGATCTATGTCAATAAAACTGTTTTTAAGTTTTTCAGATAATGATTTTCCAACCGTGCTTTTTCCGGTCCCCATCATTCCGATTAAAAAAATTTGTTTCAATATTTACTTGTTGCTTTTAAGTGAGCTTTAAGTTGTTCCATTGAATCTCCTCCAAATTTTTCAAGTAATGCATCGACCAATACATAACATAACATGCTTTCAGCAATTACCGATGCTGCTGGAACTGCACATGAATCCGTACGTTCTTTATGAGCATCTTTAGATTCTTTAGTATTCATATCAACCGATCTAAGAGGTTTTATTAATGTAGCAATAGGTTTCATAGCCATTTTTAAAACAATTGGTTGTGCATTGGTCATACCACCTTCAAGACCTCCTGCATTGTTTGAATATCTAATATATTTGTTTTTTTCCCAACCTATTTCATCATGGACTTCACTTCCCCATTTTTCTGACTCATTCATTCCTCCACCAATATCAATACCTTTAAAAGCATTAACACTCATCATCATAGATGTGATTTTTGCTTGTAATTTTCTATCCCATTGCATTGGAGAACCTAAACCATATGGTAATCCTGTAGCTATAACTTCAAAAATTCCTCCAACAGAATCACCAGCACTTTTAGCATCATCTATGATTTTTATCATTTTTTCTTCAGCTTTTTTATCTAGGCATCTAACAGGTGATGCATCTGCTTTTTTATTTAATTCAACTGGAGATATTGAAGAATCATAAGAAATTGTATTTTTTACGTGATGAATTTGTGTTACATGGCTTCCAACATAAATCCCAACTTCTTCTAAAAGTTTTCTACACACAGTACCTAAAGCAACCCTCATAGTTGTTTCTCTAGCACTAGAACGTTCTAAAACATTTCTTATATCATCAAAATCATACTTTTGAATTCCTGCAAGATCAGCATGACCTGGTCTTGGAAGTGTTACCTTTCTGATTTCTTTATCAATTGGTGAGACCGACATTTTTTTGGTCCAATTTACCCAATCATTATTTTTAACTAAAATTCCAATCGGAGCACCAAGTGTTTTACCATGTCGCACACCACACCATAATTCTCCTTTATCTTTTTCTATTTTCATTCTACCGCCTCTTCCATGACCCATTTGTCTTCTTGCAAGCTGAATATTTATATATTCTTCAGAAATTTCAAGATTTGAGGGGATTCCATCCAGAATACCTAACAATCCTTGACCATGTGATTCTCCAGCAGTGAGAAATTTTAATCTTACTAACATAATTCTTTCCTTAATTTTTTCCTTATTGCTTCTAAATCAAGTTTATCAAAAATTTTTTTGTTAAACCATTTTTCTACTGATACAATTCCTTGAGCTATAAACATATCAAGACCTCCTATGGTTTTAAGACCAATTTTTTTGCCTTCTGACAACCATTTAGTTTCTAAAGGATTATAAATTGTATCAATTAATATTGTTTCTTCACCTAATTTATCAATTTTTATTGGTAAATCTTCTATATTAGGATACATTCCTAAAGGTGTACAATTTATTACTATATCAGGAATTATAAAGTTGAAATTTTTAGGGTAAAGGCCATTTATCCAATTTTGTAAGGATTTTACTTTTACATTATTTCTACCTTGAACCTTTATACCTTTTACATTTGAAGTTGATAAAGAATATGAAACTGCTCTTGCAGCTCCCCCTGACCCTAATATTAAACAATTTTTATTTTTTAAATTAATATTGTTGACTCTCATGCTATATAAAAAACCAATCCAATCTGTATTAAAACCGTATTCTTGATTCAAACAATTTATCGCTCCGATAATTTTTGCAGAATAATCAATTTTTTTTATAATTTTTAAAACATTTTCTTTATGAGGGATTGTAATGTTAATACCATCATAATCATTATTTTTTATGAAAAAATCTAACTCATTTGAATTGATTTTTTCTAAAGAATATTTTGCTTTTATATTTAATTGATCATATATCTCCATATGTAAGAGGGGGCTTAAACTATGTTTTATTGGATTTCCAATTACAGCAAATTTTTTCATTAAGTAATCTTTGTTAAAGTTTCAAAAAATTCAGGATATGAAATATCTACACAATCAATTGAATCAAGTTGATTCTCTCCATCTGCAATAATACTAGCTATTTTAAAAGCCATTGCTATTCTATGATCATGATAAGTTTTGATGAAAGTTCCTTTAAGTTTTTTAGGACCATTTATTATCATACCATCTTCAAGTTCAGTTATGTCAGCACCCATTTTTTTTAAATTCAAAACAATTGAAGAAATTCGATCTGATTCTTTGTACCTTAGTTCTTTTGCACCAGTAATTTTTGTTTGCCCTTTTGCTTGTGATGCTATTATAGCAATGATTGGAATTTCATCAATGATGCTTGGAATTTGATTTTCATTTATTTTGATACCATTTAATCTTTTATTTTTTACCGTAATATCAATAATTTTTTCTCCAAGAATATTTTTTTTATTTGATTTTAATACAGTTACTCCCATTTGTTTTAAAATGGAAAAAATTCCTAATCTGGTATCATTACCTGAAATATTTTTTAAAACTAAATTTGAATTTTTAACCATCGATGCAGCACCAGCAAAAAAAGCAGCACTTGACGGATCACCTGGTATATTAAAATTAAATGGTTTTAATTGTTTTGTAATCTTAGATATAGTTGTTTTTAATTTTTCAGTATTAATTGGAACCCCTAAAGCTTTTAACATAATTTCAGTATGATTTCTTGATAAAACAGGTTCAATAAATGAAGTGGGTTTATTTGAACCAAGTGCAGCTAATAATACGGCGGATTTTACTTGAGCACTTGCTATTTGTGATTTATAATTTATACCATTGAGTTTAGATGATTTAATTTTTAATGGAAGAGTAAAATTTTTACTTGAACAATTCAACCCCATTAATTTTAATGGTTCTATGATTCTCTTCATTGGACGATTTGATAATGATTCATCGCCAACAAATGTTGCATTAATATTTTGTCCAGATAATAATCCTGCAAGTAGTCGTACGGTAGTACCTGAATTACCGCAATCAAGCTCTTTTTTGGGGTTTATAAATTTTCCACCTTCAACTATATAACTTGACTTCTCATTATAAATTTTAATTCCACAGTCTATTAAACAATTTTTTGTTGATTGAACGTCTTTTCCTGTTGATAGATTAGAAATTTTTGATTTACCATTACATAAAGCAGCAAACATAAGTGACCTATGTGAAATAGATTTGTCTCCTGGGAAAAAAATTTCACCTGTTAAATTCATTATTTATTGATTAATTCATCAGCGATTAAAAAAGCTAATTCAATTGCTTGATTAGCATTGAGCCTAGGATCACAATGAGTTCTGTATCTATCTGATAAATCATTTTCTTTAACGTCGTGTAACCCGCCGGTACATTCAGTTACATCTTGGCCTGTCATTTCCAAATGAATTGCTCCAGCATGAGTACCCTCTGATTTATGAATTTTAATATTTTCTTTCACTTCAAATAATATATTTTCAAAAGGACGTGTTTTAATACCATTATTACTTTTAATTGTATTTCCATGCATTGGATCGCATGACCATAGTACTGTTCTACCTTCTGATTGTATTCTTTGTATTAATTTGGGTAAAAATTTGTTGATTTCATTATGTCCAAATCTTGTTATTAATGTTATTCTTCCTGATTCATCATTTGGATTTAATATATCAAGTAATTGAAGAAGTTCATCTGGTTTTAGAGATGGACCACATTTTATACCTATTGGGTTTTTAATACCTCTACAAAATTCAACATGTGCACTACCTTTGAATCTTGTTCTATCACCTATCCATAAAAAATGTGCTGAGGTATCATAAATTTCTCCTGATGTTGAATCAATTCTTGTCATCGCTTCTTCATATGGAAGTAGCAAGGCTTCATGACTAGTAAAATGTTCTACTTGATTTAATTCTGGAGTATTTGATGGACTAACACCTAAGGCTTCCATAAAATCCAAACTTTCTTGAATTTTGTTTGCTAAGTGCCTGTACCTTTTTCCAACAGGACCACTTTTTACAAAACCCATGTTCCAAGATTGTAAATGTCTTAAGTTTGCAAAACCACCATCAGCAAAGGCTCTCAACAAATTAAGTGTTGAAGCAGATTGTGAATAAGCTTTTATCATTCTCTCTGGGTCTGGAATTCTTGAACTTTCATTAAAATTAATTCCATTTATTATATCACCTTTATAACTAGGTAATTTAATATTTTTCCTTTCTTCAACTTCACTTGAACGAGGTTTTGCAAATTGTCCAGCAATTCTTCCTATTTTAATAACTGGCAAATTTGTTCCTGCTGTAAGTATTATAGCCATTTGAAGAAGAACTCGGAATGAATCTCTTATATTATCAGCACCAAACTCAACAAAGCTCTCAGCACAATCTCCACCCTGAAGTAAAAAAGCATTTCCTTCAGAAGCATTGGAAAGTCTTTGTTTTAATTTACGAACTTCTCCAGCAAATACTAATGGTGGAAATCCCTTAAGTATTTTTTCTGATTCACTAAGTTTCTTTTTGTCAGGATATTCTGGGATATGTTTAACATTAAATTTTCGCCAGCTATTTATTTTCCAATCTTTCATTTTAATTTTTTTTTAATTCCTTTTCTATATTATTTGTTGCTTGCATTAATTTATTTATCATTTCTTTTGTATGAGGATTAAAATGTTGTAGATCTTCAAATAATTCCCATGAATCATTACAAGTTTGATCAACAAGATCTAGTAAATCTCGAAAACCTTGAGTGTCAAGTGAGGTTTTATTTATGCCAAATTCTTTAAGAGTTCTTCCTAAAAAATGCGTTATTCCTTGTGATTTAGCAGCAAGATTGTCATGCTTATCTGGTGACATTTCTAATATTTGGATTTTTTGATCATTAAAATATTGTTTCCAAAAATTAAAAATTTTATTATCACATTTTACATTATTCAACATCATTTTTAATTTAGAATTTGATTCAAAAGAATCAGGACCAAACATTGGATGTGTACCAATTATATTAACATTATTAGGTAAATATTTTTTCATAATATTAGTTGGATAAACTTTAACAGAGCAAACATCAATAATTGTTTGACCATTAAATAAATTATGAGAGATTTCTTTAATTGTTGCTTCAAAATTTCGTATTGGTACTGCAATAAATAGAGTTTTTTCACTTAAAATAGTTTTTTTATCAACAAATTGAGTGTCTGGCAAATAAACATTTGAATTATTATCAAATACTTTTACTCGAAACCCTTTATTTAACAAGTTAGCTAAAACTTTCCCGAATCTTCCAAATCCAATTATTCCAACACTATTCATTTTATATCCGCTTTTTTAATACTTATAAATAAGGTTAAGTTATTTTTTAAATCATGTATACTTTCTTTTAATATTTCTAAACCATATTTATTAGCACAATGTTCGCTTGCAATTACTGCTGCAGTATTTGGAATTTTACTCTCTGCCAATCTTCTTGCAGCCTCAGCTGTATCATCTTCTTGAATTAATGGTTTTGACCAAAAATTTTCTACCAAATATTCCTTACATTGTCTTAATGCTTGTCTATGAGAATGTATTTCAGTTATGTTTTCAATTTTTATTCCTTTTTTCCCTAATAAATTTTGTTTAATTGGAATATGAAACATTTCAACTATTTTACATGTATACTTGCAAAGAGCTTCAACACTTTCAAGAACCACCCCGCCTTGTGCATTTTCCATCGCAAAAATCCCATAATCAACTTTTTCATTCTGAACAGCATTTAAAACTCCATCAGATGAAATTAAATATTTTATGGAGTATTTTTTGATTTTTTGATTTTCAACAAATTTTTTTGCTGCTTGTTCTGAAAAGCTTCCTTCAGCTCCTTGAATTCCAATTTGAATCATAACTTCCCTTTTAATTCTTTGACATACTTATTAATAGATAATTCTGGATTACTACTTTTTTTAATTTTGTTTATACATGCTGATCCAACAACAGCTCCATCTGAAAGTTTATTAAACCAAACAACATCTTTTCTTGAACTAATACCAAATCCAACAACAAAAGGACAAACACTATTTTTTTTAACTTTATTTAAGTAATTATGTATTTCTTCTTTAGATGACAATTTTGCTCCCGTAATTCCCAAAATAGTAACAGCATATATTAAGTGATTTGCAGTTTTAGAAATGGTTTTTATTCTATCCTCTGTTGTATTTGGAGCAACTAGCAATATGGGTGACAAATTTAATATTAAAGCATTTTCACAAAACTTTTTAGATTCTTCTAATGGCAAATCAGGCAAAATAATTCCATCTACACCATGTTTTACACAATCTTTTAAAAATTTTTTCTCTCCATATTGTAATATTGGATTGAAATAACTAAAAAGAGCAATTGGAACATCCGTTTTTTTTCTAATAGCAGAGATTTGAGAAAAAATAAAATCTAAGTCTATTTTATTTTTCAAAGCAATTTCACTTGAATATTGAATAATTGGCCCATCTGCTTGCGGATCTGAGAAAGGAACCCCAATTTCAATCATGTCAGCACCAGCTTTTGCCATTTCTAAAACCAAGTTAACGGTACTATTTTTATTTGGATAACCTGCCGTGACAAAAGGAATAACCTTTTCTTTAGGATTTGAAAAAAGTTTTTGAATCCTATTCATTTATTTTATCCATTTCATCAAAAACTATCCCAAGATCCTTATCGCCTCTACCTGAAAGGCAAATAATAACTTTTTCATTTTTTTTAATTTTAGAATCTTTTTGTTTCAAATATGCTAAAGCATGTGATGTTTCTAAGGCTGGAATAATTCCTTCTTTTTCACTTAACCATTTAAAAGCATCTAATGCTTCCTGGTCGTTAACTGCTACATATTTAATTCTTCCTATATCTTTGAGATAGCTATGTTCAGGTCCTACACCTGGATAATCTAGTCCGGCTGAAATTGAATGAGGGAGGGTTATTTGACCATTAATATCTTGAATCAAATAGCTTGCGGAACCATGCAAAACTCCAAAATTTCCTTTTGATAAAGTGGCAGCATGTTGATCTGAGTCCAGTCCAAGTCCAGCAGCTTCAACACCTATTATTTTAACACTTTCGTCATCAAGAAATGGATAAAACATACCAATTGCATTAGAACCTCCACCAACACATGCAACTAATCTATCAGGTAGTTTTTGTTCGGTCATATCTAAAAATTGCTTCTTTGTCTCATTTCCAATCACGGATTGAAAATCTCTAACAATCATAGGATATGGGTGTGGTCCTACAGCAGAGCCTAATAAATAATAAGTTGATTCAACATTTGTAACCCAATCACGAATTGCTTCATTTGTAGCATCTTTAAGTGTTTTGCTCCCAGTGGTAGCAGGTTTTATTTTAGCTCCAAGAAGTTCCATTCGAAATACATTGAATTCTTGTCTTTTGATATCCGTTTCTCCCATATAAATGACACATTCCATTCCAAAATGTGCACAAACTGTTGCAGTTGCTACACCATGTTGCCCTGCTCCAGTTTCAGCTATTATTCTTTTCTTTCCCATTTGTTTTGCTAATATTATTTGACCTAACGCACTATTTAATTTATGGGCTCCGGTATGTAGTAAATCTTCTCTTTTTAAATAAATTTCAAATCCTAGTTGTTCGGATATTCTTGAAGCGTAATATAATGGTGTCTCTCTTCCACCAAAATGTTTTAAAAGGTTTTCAAGCTCTTTTTGAAATGCGTGTTGTTCTTTTAGTTTATAATATTCTTTTTCTAGCAGACTTAAAGCTGGAATCAATGTTTCAGGGACATATTTACCACCATATTTATCAAAATGACCTGATGAGTCAGGCATGGAATATTTTTTATTAATTTTATTCAAATTTAAATCCTGTACTTTTCGTTTTATTTATTTTTTTATAGAAGTTTTTTATTTTAGTATGACTTTTTATGCCCGGGCTTATTTCTACCCCACTATTAACATCTATTGCAAAAGGATTAACATGGTCAATAGCCTCTAAAATATTATTTTTATTTAATCCTCCAGAAAGTATAATAGGTTTATCATATTTCTGATTTAACAATATACTCCAATCAAATGAATTACCTGTTCCACCACGAAAACCTTTCTTGTAGGTATCAAATAAGATAGCATCTACATCGAATTCTTTAGCTTTATTTATACTTTCATCATTTTTTATTTGAATGGCTTTTATTACTGGTATGGTAAAAGAATTGCAAAAAGAAGGATTTTCATCACCATGAAGTTGAATCATGTTTAAAGGGATAGATTTTATAGCTTCTTCAATAATTTGTTTTTCTTGGTTTACAAAAACGCCAATTTTTGAAATCTTGTTTCCAATTCTTTTAGAAATTATCTTAGCTTTTTCAAAAGTTATTTTCCTAGGACTATCCTTGGCAAAAATGAAACCTATAGCAGAGGCATTATTTTGAATTGCAGCTAAAGCATCATTAATATTTGTTATACCACAAATTTTGAATGGAATCATTTTACACCTCTTAATAGATTTTCTAAAGCTTTTCCAGGTTTTTTTGTTTTCATGAGTGACGAACCAACTAATACACCGTCATAACCAAGATCAGTAATATATTTTAAATCTGTATTATTTTTAATTCCACTTTCAGCAATTTTTAAA
>Ga0208624_1000174_pt1 | contig 33950 bp, 34 predicted proteins | sample Knorr_S23_td_DCM_FD_185607 | JGI IMG/M metagenome (GOLD analysis project Ga0208624, IMG submission 185607) | Marine microbial communities from Southern Atlantic Ocean transect - Knorr_S23_td_DCM_ad_71m_LV_A (SPAdes) (version 2) | ecosystem: Environmental > Aquatic > Marine > Oceanic | place... | reverse complement strand
AGCCGCGGAGCAACACCACGCGCCGGGCTGTGTTTCAGGATTATTTAGTGGAGGCCTTGTCTGAGGCGGATGCGGTGGTGGTGGCCGAGGTGGCTCGCTTGGATCAATTGCCCGAGGATGATCGCTTGGATCCCGGTGCTCTCATGGAGGCCTTGCAGGCAAATGGAACAGAATCCGCTTATTTGCCGGATGCTAAATCCATTGCGGCCCATGTGACGGCAGCAGCGAAGCCGGGTGATATTATTTGTGTGCTGAGCAACGGGGGCTTTGGCGGGTTGCACGAAAAACTGATGGCCGGCCTTAAGGCTTAGGCTCATCGAGTTTCGCCTCGGTGGCTTGCCGGAGTTGGCCGGCGAGGGCCTGATGATGTTCGCCGGTCATTCGTTTCAGAGTGCTAGTAACGTGTTTCCATTGTTCGCCTTTGAAATGGGCGATGGCGGTTTGCAGGTAGGCCCAGTCTCGTTCATCAGGAGTTTCTGCAATGGCCAGTGTCGCCTGCCAAGCGCGTATGGCTTCGGCGTGGGGAAAGGGGATGAGATCTAAAAATGCTTCCGCCCGATCGGCGGCGTACTCGAATTTTTTGGGAGACAGTTTGATGGCTGCGTCATATTCGCCAATGGCTTTCTGGGTGATTTGCTGGGGCTTAATTTTGTAATACCGCGCGGCAGGTTGCCGGAAGGAGCAAAGGAGCGTGGCGAAGTTATGTCGGTAAAGCGGTTCCTTGGGGTTGAGCTGGATGGCTTTGTCGAGTGCGCGGAAGGCTTCCTGAATGCCTCGGGTTTGTCGGGTTTGCAGGGCAATGGTGCCGAGATGAATGGCGAGGTTATTGAGGGCGGCGGCATTCTTGGGATCGGTTTTGAGAGCTTGTTTCCATTGATCAATAGCCCCCTGACGGTGGTCGATGTGCGTGAGGAAACTGCCGTAGGCAACGCGCGCTCGAGCGTGCTGCGGGTGGCGCTTCAGGAAATCTAGGTACTGCTGGCGAATCGGCGCCAGTCTGTCACGGATGCGTAGCGCCAAGGCATCGCGTTCGGTTTCATTTTCTTGGATTCGGTCGAGGTTGTTGTGAATCCAGGAAGTGATTTGGGTGATGGCGGCGTTGTCGGCCTGAAGGATTTGGGCGAATTCCTTTTCGGCATCAGCGGCAACAAGACGAAGACTCACGACGCTAAACGCAATGAAAAAAAGAAAATGGGGCACAGGCGGATGATAGCGCGCGGGATGAGGCTGGCAATCTTCTGTTGCGCGCACTAGGGTTTGCCCATGCCGCTGGAAGATCATATCGGCGACATCTGTCGCAAGGCGCGTTTGCAAACCAAGACGGACTTGGCCCAATGTGCCGAGGTGGCCGGTCTTGCGGTAGAGGAATTGCAGGCTTGGGAAACTGAAGGGCTGATTGATCGGGAGGTCAACGTGGTGGCCTTGGCTGAATTGGTGGGATTGGATGCCGGGAAAGCTGTGAAGGTGGCTGATGGCTGGGGGCCGGCTGAGGTTGATTTATCCAGATGGGCGGATTTGCGGTTGATCACGACGGCTGAAGGATTTGAGGTGAACAGCTTTGTGGCGTGGGATCCGGTGACTCGTCAAGCGACTGTGTTCGATACGGGTTGGTATGCGGATGATATTTTTGCGTTGGTTGAGCTAGAGGATTTGAAGGTCGAACATCTCATGATCACTCACATGCACGGAGATCATGTGGCGGCGATGGGGGATGTGCGCAAACGATGGCCCGACATTCGGCTGCACACAAATAATCGTGGCGCTCCGGAGAAGAGCCGTGTGCAGGAAGGGGGCGTGATTGAAGTCGGGACTTTGAAAATAACACCGCGCCTGACACCGGGTCATGCAGCTGATGGAGTAACGTATGTGGTTGAGGGCTGGGCCAATGCTGCACCGGCAGTGGCGGTGGTGGGCGATGCTGTTTTTGCGGGGTCCATGGGGAAAGATTTCGAGACACCGGCTTTGGCTCAGGAAAAGGTGCGGACGGAAATTCTGGCTCTGCCGGAAGACACGCTGATTTGCCCGGGGCATGGACCATTGACAACCGTGGGTGAGGAGCGGGCGCACAATCCGTTTTTTTAATGTTTTGCCCCGGTTTTTACTGTGAATAACATTGACCCCCTCTTGGGGCATTGCTAGGTTGCGCGGCCCGGAAATCCGGAATCATGCGACATACGATTTCAGTTTTGGTGGAAAACACCTTTGGCGTGCTCACACGAGTGGCGGGGATGTTCAGTGGCCGCGGCTACAACATCGATTCGCTGAACGTGGCTCCAACGCATGATCCTGAAAAATCCCGCATGACGATTGTGACGCGTGGGGATGACGCCACGGTGGAGCAGATTGTTCGGCAACTTTATAAACTGGTCAACGTGTTGGAGATCACCGATTTCCGCGAGCATGAGTACATTGATCGCGAGCTGGTTATGGTGCGGGTTAAGGCCACCGCCAAGAACCGTTCGGAGGTTATGCAGATCACGGATATTTTCCGCGCCAAGATTGTGGATGTGCAGTCGAAGACCATGACCATTGAGGTGACCGGTAACGAAAGTAAGGTTAACAAGTTCGTGGCCTTGATGGATAATTTCGGGGTATTGGATCTCACGCGCACGGGCAAGGTGGCCCTGCCGCGTTCTTAATTTTATTTATCGCTAAAGACAATGGCAGCAAAAGTATACACTGATAAAGACGCGAACCTGAAGGACCTCAAGGGTAAAACCTTGGCCGTGCTCGGATTCGGTAGCCAAGGCCACGCGCACGCGCTTAACCTCAAGGAAAGCGGGTGCAAGGTGATCATCGGTCTCTACAAGGGCAGCAAGTCGCGCCGCGTAGCCAAACAAAAAGGCTTCGAGGTCTATGACACCGCCGAGGCAGTACGCCGCGCAGACGTGATCATGGTGGGCTTGCCGGACACCAAACAAGCCAAGTGCTACAAGGAAGACATCGAGCCCAACCTGACCAAGGGCAAGGCGCTCCTGTTCTCGCACGGGTTTGCCATTCACTTTGGCGCGATTGTGCCGCCGAAGGATGTGGACGTCATCATGGTGGCCCCGAAAGGGCCTGGCCACATTGTGCGCCGGCAGTTCACTGAAGGCAAAGGTGTGCCGGCGTTGATCGCCATTTATCAGAATGCCTCGCGCAAGGCCAAGAAGATCGCCTTGGCTTGGGCCAAGGGCGTGGGAGGCACCCGTGCCGGCGTGATTCAAACGACCTTCAAGGAAGAGACCGAGACCGATCTATTCGGTGAGCAAACTGTTCTTTGTGGCGGTGCGAGCGCGTTGGTGCAGGCGGGATTCGAGGTGCTCGTGGAAGCGGGGTATCAGCCTGAGATGGCGTACTTCGAGTGCTTGCACGAGCTGAAGCTGATTGTCGATCTCATGAACGAGTCCGGCATCAGCGGCATGCGTTTCTCCATTTCCGAGACAGCCAAGTGGGGTGATGTGAGCGTGGGGCCGAAGATTGTTGACGCCAGCGTGAAGCGCCGCATGAAGACTGCGCTCAAGGAAATCCAGAACGGCAAATTTGCCAAGGGCTGGATCAAGGAATACGAGACTGGCTATAAGCAGTATAATAAACTGCTCAAAGCCGGTGAAAAGCATGGCATCGAAAAGGTAGGTGCTCGCTTGCGCGGTATGATGCCTTGGATGAAAAAACGTCGGATGGGCGGCTCGCAAGCCTCCTATTAAGGGGTAACTTTTGCCGCCTGATTGCGTCTAACAAATGATGCGGTCAGGCGGTGCTCATAAAAAACGCTCGCAAAACGAGCGATTCCCTACTATGTCTACCTCCATGGATGCGGGGGCATTCAGAGTATTTCTTCTGATATTAGCTTCAACGGTTGAACTGTGGGCTGATGGAGTAGCCATTCCTGCCGTGACCACCAATGCAACCACGACCGTGACTAATGCGGTCTCCATTACAACCAATTCCCCATCAGTCACTACCAACACCGTTCTTGTGCCGGAAGTCGTTGGTTCGACCAATTCCCCATCAGTCACCACCAACACCGTTCTTGTGCCGGAAGTCGTTGGTTTGACCAATGCGCCGCCAGTTGCCTCAGGCACGAATTCCGTTGCCGAGGTGAAGCAGGAAATCCCAGCCAATTTGGGAGCTTTTTCTGTGATCCCGCGCAAAGATCCCTTTCGCTTGACCAAGCCTGAACCGGAGGAAGCCGAGCCGGAGATCGTTGCGCCCAGAACTGTTGGCGTGCCTCAATTGGCGGGCATCTCCACCTTGCGTGGAAATCAACGGGCTGTTCTGCGCATCAGTCCTCCGCGAGGAGGGAAGGCCGAGTATGTTTTTCTGGCGGTGGGCGACGAGTTGCACGGGGTGGAGGTTACGAAAATTGATCTTAGCCAAGGTTTGGTGGAAGTGCTTGTGCGCGGTCAGACGTTTCCGCTGGAGTTGGATAAAAAAAGTGATGCCGGTAATGGCAGTACAGTTTCGGTGGTCCGTCCGTCCGGCTCCAATTATCGGCCCGGCATTGGTGGGGAAGCCGAAAAGCCAAGTAAAGCCGGGGACAACCCCAAACCACCACCGGGGAATGGACTTAAGCCAGTCCCCACGCGGACTCGTTCCTCGATTCAGCCTAGCTTGGAATATCCTGCGCCGTTTGGAACTGGTCGCTTTGAGCCGCCTCAATTCGATCAGCGTTTGCAAAAGTATCTTACCGATCCGGCCAGTTTATCGACGCAGCGTGAAATTGTACGCGGCCAGGTTTCCTCGGAGTCGCCCACAGATATTCCAAAACACGAGCGTTGATTAGTCCCGCTCGGCCAAGCGGCACGGCGCGAGGATAGCGTCGCGCATGCCGTGGATGATTTTCTTGTCGGCCGGACAAATCGTCGCGAGCACGCCGCTCAGCTTCACTTCGTTTTCTCCCTGCGCAAAGTAATACGGGCACAATCGAGCGCGGCCAGTCATGGGGATCAATTCATTACGGTCAAAATCAAACCAATCGTGTTGAACCGTACGCGGTTTCTCATACCGCTGTAAAATCCATGGAGTGGTGTCAAAGTGGTCGATGGCTTCGTGGACGGCGGCGGCCCATTCGTCGCGCGGGAGATCCGCTCCGAGCCGCACACTGCGGGCACCCCAGGCGCGTTCGTTGAAGCCCGAGAGTTTCAGGATTAGCTGGCGATCTTTTTGGGACAAATCGGCAAGTTGACGCCAGTCCGTTAGTTCGAGCCCGGGAATAGCCGCGTGCGGAGGAAGCGGAGCCGGATCAATGAGCCACGTTTGTGGAATCACTTTTTCCAGTAAACGCATGAACTTACCGCCCAATTCGCGCTGCCAAAAATCGCGCAGGTTCCGGTTCCAGAACAGGGCGAACAGCATCTTCTCTTCGAGATGGGTTTTGGGCGGAGCGGTGAGATGGATGTCGCCCGTTGCCGCACGATCCAGTAACGCATCCGCTTCGGGGATGTTCGGTAAATCAAACAGCTCGAAAAAACGATACGCCGAATCTCCATCAGCAAGATGACTTTCTCCTGGGGCACACACGGAAAACCGTTCGCCCAGCTGCTTGGCGAGCCATTCCATTTCCGGCCGATACGTGGCGGATTCATCGGAAACCATCAGATGCACTGAGCCGGTTTTGGTAAAGATCCCCACGAATCCTTCCGTCATACCTCTGCATCCGCCAAGGGCATTGGGATAGGTGGCGTTCAGCCAGCCAGTCAGGCCAATGCCGCCGGGCACACTGTCCAGTTCGGTGATGTACCAGCCGTTTTCAGTGAGCAAAATATCCGGTCGAATGACCCGGGGTAAAGCGGTCTTGAACGCCTCATCACGTTGTCGCTGAATGACGCTTTCGGGTTTGCCACGTTCCAGCCATTCGGCGATCCACGCCGGTTGTTTGCCCGCCACGCTGTGCCGGTAAAGTAAATCGGCTGCGCGATAAAACTGATGCAGTACGCGGCCCAGTTGTTTCAGATCACGGACGAATTTTTCCTCCAGCGGAAACGGCTCCAGCGGCATTCGCCATTCATGGCCGGCGAACAGGCCGTCGGGGGGGAGTTGATCCCGGATGGCCTTGGCTTGGTCGGCGGCCTGCATTAGGCGCGGGTGAGGCCGGCACCTTCGCCGAGCCATTTGTAGGTGGTGAGTTCGGCCAAGCCCATGGGGCCGCGCGCGCCGATCTTGTCGGTGCTGATCCCAATCTCCGCGCCCATACCGAATTCACCGCCATCAGAGAACCGCGTGGAGGCATTCCAAAACACGGTTGAGGTATCGGCTTCGAGCTGGAACCGGCGGGCGGTGGCTTCGTCTTCAGTAACGATGCATTCGGTGTGGCCGGAGCCATGCCTATTGATATGTTCCAAGGCGCCATCCACCCCGTCAACCACACGTACTGAACAGATGAGATCCAGATATTCCGTGTCCCAATCCTCGTTGGTGGCTTCGACTGCAAGATTACCGAGAATGGCTTTCGCTTGCGGGCAGCTGCGCATTTCCACGCCTTTTTCCGCCAAGGCTTGTCCGATGGCGGGCAGTAGTTGCTCGGCTGACCGTCTATCCACCAACAGAGTTTCCATGGCATTGCAAACTCCGGTGCGATGGGTTTTGGAGTTCACTGTGATGGCCACGGCCTTGTCTACATCGGCGGAGCCGTCGAGGTAGACGCTGCAGATGCCCTTGTAATGTTTGATGACGGGAACGCGCGAGCATTCTGCTACGGCGCGAATCAGGCCTTCTCCACCACGGGGGATGCAGAGATCTACGAGTTCGGTGAGCGCCAACAGTTCGGGAATGGCAGCGCGGTCGGTAGTGGGAACGACTTGGATCGCCTCCGACGGAAAGTGTTCGCACGCCGATTGGCCCGCCTCAACCATCAGTTGGGCAATGATTTGGTTTGAGTACAGTGCTTCTTTGCCCCCCCGCAAAATAGTCGCATTGCCGGATTTGAAGCAAAGCCCGGCGGCATCAGCGGTGACGTTGGGACGCGATTCGTATATCATTACCACCACGCCAATCGGGCAAGCGACCTTTTTCAGCTTTAAGCCGCTTGGACGATCCGTTTCTTCCAAGACGCGCCCCACGGGATCCGGCAGCTCGGCGACCTCGCGCAACCCTTGGGCCATTCCGGCAACCCGTTGTTCATCAAGCAGCAGGCGATCGATCATGGCTTGGGACAGATCCATTTCCCGTGCCGTTTCCAAATCTTTCGCGTTGGCGTCCTGGATGGCTTGAGATTGGGCCTCCAAGGCATTTGCCATCGCGTTGAGACAACGGGTCTTTTCATCTGTGCTCAAGCGGGGCATGAGGCGGGCTGCGTTCTTGGCGGCCAATGCCAGCGCAGTCATGTCTTCAGCTAAACTCATCGGGAAGGGCAGGATAGCCTGTGGGCGAGGTGGGCAAAAGTCAGTTTTCGGTAATTAACACTAACGTGCCCTCTGGAATGGTATCGAACAGAGAGAGTAGATCAGCTGCACCAAGATGGATGCAGCCCTGCGAATTGGGTTGGCCTAGTCGGGATTCGTCTCCAATACCGTGGATGTAAATGTAACGTTGGCGACTATCGACCTCACCGCCCGAATTGAAACCGGGCTCCAATCCTTCCAGCCAGAGAATACGATCGGTGATCAGAGCAGTGGGGTCGCCTTTGCCATCATGGCGAACGGGTTGGCGCCCCTTGAAGACCGTGCCGACGGGTGCGTTATCGCCAATTTTTTCGCAGACTCGATGCAGTCCGAGCGGAGTTTGGAATGATCCTTCCCGTTGGCCGGTGCCGTTGACTGCGGTGGATACAGACAAGGTGTTGGATTGGTCGCCATGATAATGGGTCAGCGTTTGGGCGGTTACCTGAACATGGAGGCAGTGTTCGGTGGGCGTGTGGCCGTGCTGCTCGCAAGCCTCCAGAAATGCCGTTGGCAGATTCATTGAAGGACCGGCTTGATATCTTTGTGGGGAACAAACAGGCGCGTGCGGTTGCCGTCGACGCCCACGTGCAGGCCGTCTTCGCGCCATTCGATTCGGCTCCATTTAGTTGCGGCATCTTCCGGCGTGCGGACGACATCGATTTCGCCAATGCGGCCAGGCATGAAAAACTTGGGTTGGCTGCGGCCAATATACACGCGCAGTCGTACGGATTTGCCATCCATATGCGGCTCCAAAAAAACGTGAGCCCCCAGAGCTGGCTCATTGAACACGCCATCGCTCCAGCGGAGCGTGACACTATGTTCAAGGGTTACCATTTTTTTTCTTTCAGTGAGCACAGAGCCGGTGCCGTAACCGATCATCAGGCAGACGAGCGCTACTAAAACGAATTCCGGCAACTTTTGGGGGAGCGCCATCAGATGATTTCCTTGATCAGGATCTTGGAGTTACGGCCCTGCTCCTGATAGGCAGCTTGCCGAGTCGCTGGTAAATCGCTCAGTTCGCCCTCGGTGAAGCCTGATTTGTTGGTGAAAAAAGCAATGGATTGAGTGGAAAGGGTGACCAATTTCGTGAGGCCGGACTCGCGGGCTTTATCCTCAACATATTGAACGAGTCTTTGGCCAATGCCCTGATTGCCGTGCGAGGGATTTACGAACAGATGGGCCAGTTCACCGATGCCCTCCTTCGGGTGCGCATGCAGGGCGACACAGGCAACGGGGTTGTCGTCGATCTCGAACAGGAAATAATCTTCCAACATTTCTTCAATGGCTTCCTCGCTGCGGGCTACCAACCGCTCTTCGGCCATGGCTTCACGGGAAAGCCGGTGGATGCTGGCGGCATCTTTCTTTTTCGCCGCCCGGATTTGACGGTACTCGTTGGCATACACCAGCGTGCCGATGCCTTCATTGGAGAATACTTCAGCCAAAAGGCCTTCAGTGACGAGGCCATTGATCAGATGTACACGTGGCACTCCGGCGGTACAGGCTTCAGCGGCGTGTCGGGCTTTGGAGCGATGATCTTTGGGAATGCGATCGGGCTCATCGGCGAGAGTGGCTTGTAATTCGGTTGAGAGAATTTGGCGGACGATAGCGCCGTCTCGCTGCAGGCCGTCTGTGGTGGAAATGAAAATCAGTTTCGTGGCCTGCAATGCTTCGGCCACGCAATGAGCGACCGAATCACTGTTCAGTCGAAAGGTGTTGCCCTCGCCATCAAAACCAAGCGGCGGGATTACGGGGGTGATACCTTGAGCCAAGAGGGTTTGCAGAAGTTCCGTGTCGATGCGTTCCACTTGGCCGCTGTTTTGGTGATCCGTACCGGCGAGAATGCCGAGGGGGTGAGCAGCCACAGCGTTGGCATTGGCGGCGCGCAGATCGTTCGTGGCAAAGCCCTCGAGGATTTCGTGTGTGAGCCCATTGGCTGCGGTGAGAGCCAGCTTCAGGGTGGCGTCATCGGTAATACCGGTGCCGTCGAGATTGCTGGGGGTGAGTGATTGCTCCTCGGCGAGCTGGGCAATTTGTTCGGCGGCGCCGTGGACGAGGACAACCCGAATATTCAGGGAGCGCAGAACAGCGATGTCGAGGAGTAGATTGGCAAAGTTTATGTGCGAGACGACAGCACCATCGGCCGCGATCACGAAAGTCTTATCGCGAAAGCGCGGAATGTACTGCAGGATGCCTCTGAGGTCAGTCGGTTTCACGTCGCCAATATCGGGTCGGGAATATCAGGAGAAAGGGGCGCGGGTTCAACGCAATTCTCGCAGGGCGGCCAAACAGCGCTCGTTTTCTGCCGGAGTGCCAATGGAAATCCGTATCCACTCTGGTAATTGGTAGCCGGCCATGGGGCGCGTAATGACGCCGCGTTCTTGCAATTTCTGGAACGTGCTGGCGCCATCGCCGACATTTGCTAAAATGAAATTGGCGTGCGAGGCCACCGTTTCGATATTCAGTTCGCTGAGGGTCTGCTCGAAAAACTCTAAGCCTGCGGCGTTGTTGGCGCAGGTGGCTTCGAGGTGGTCGTTGTCATCAATAGCGGCCAATGCGGCAGCTTGAGCCATTGCGTTCAGGTTAAATGGTTGGCGGACCTTCTCCAGAGCTGCGATAAACTCCGGATGACCAATGCCGTATCCGATACGCAGTCCTGCTAAGCCATAGATCTTGGAGAATGTACGCATGAGGAGGAGGTTGGGCTTCTCCTGCAAGCGCGGAATGAGGTCGAGGGGTGATTCTAGAAACTCGAAATAGGCCTCATCCATCACCAGTAACGTATGTTCCGGGACAGCATCGACGAGCGCCAAGACATCCTCGTGCGAGGCGAGGGTGCCGGTAGGGTTGTTCGGGTTGGCGACAAAAACAATGCGGGTATCTGGCGTAATGGCCTCCCTCATGGCTGGCAAATTGTGACCGTAATCCTTGGCCGCCACCGCGATGCAATCGGCTCCGGTGAGGTGGGCCACGATCGGGTAAATGGCAAAGCAGTATTGGGAGACCACAATATTTGTGCCGGGGCCGAGGAGGGCGTGCGCGACGAATTCGATGATCTCGTTGGAGCCGTTGCCGAAGATCAACTGGTTGGCGTCCACGCCAAGCCGTTCGGCCATGGCGTTGCGTAGGTAGAAGGCGTTACCATCTGGGTAAAGGTGGATTTCGGTAGCCGTTTGGTGCATGGCCTCCACGGCCTTGGGCGATGGGCCGAGGGGGTTTTCGTTGGAGGCCAGTTTAATGAGACCTCCCAATGGCAGACCGAGTTCGCGTGCGACTTCCTCGAGAGGGCGGCCGGGTTGATAGACAGGCAAATTAGCCAGTTGCGGGTTGAGTTGCATTACCCCATCCAGTTTGTTCGACTGCTTTTGCCGATCTCGGTAATTTCGCCTGTGGAATTTTTGGCGATGTAAATTGTGATGCTGGCGGCGGTTACAAATGTACCAATCATGATGGCTGCCACAAACCAACTCGGGAACGCGCCCACAGCAAGGGCCTCGTATAGTGTTCCGGCAGAATTGATTTCGTTACCGTTGGGCGGATGCATAAAAATTTTGGTGATCCAGGCGGAGAGAATAATGGTCGCGATAAAGGCGTAATTGCGTTTTAGACGACGGCCGATGGACTCGAACATGCTCACTTTGAACGCGGGCACGAGCAAGTCTTCGGCAACGAGTTTGCGCCAGTTACCTTCGAGTTTGGGTTCCTCGCGAAGGAGGACAGGTGTTAGGAAGTGTGCCTCGAGCATACGAACACGGGCGCGAAAGGCGTCGTAGAAGCGATAGCGCCGCGCCTCGATCCAAAGCATGATCGCCACAATGGCGAGGTTAAAAAAGAAGATTAGATGCGGCACGGTTTCAAACGAAAATGCGACGGTAAAAATTGTGCCGGTAGAGGTGATGGCCCAAGTGGTCGTGGTGTCGAGTCGTTGACGCCAAACCATCATTCGGCCGATCTCGCCCCGGTAAAAGTGCGACATGGCCGTGACATAACCCTGGTCTGAGGAAGGTTCCTCATGCAGTGCGTCCAGAACATCGGTGTCTTCCCCGTATTCGGGCATTCGCGAAGCCTATCACAAAAACGGGGCTAGTTGCCAGCTTCGATCTCCAAGGCAATGTGCCGGGCCAATTCGATGAGGTCGAGGTCATGGCGTAGGTCGCCGAACTTGAAGGCAGGAAGGCCGCTTTGATCGTGGCCAGTGAGTTCGCCAGGGCCGCGGAGCTTCAGGTCGGCCTCGGCGACCTGAAAGCCGTCGGTGGTTTCTTCCAGCACTTTGAGGCGGTCATTGGCCTCGTCGGATGTGCCGGTAGTGAGAAGAATGCAGTGGCTGTCATGCTTGCCCCGCCCAATGCGGCCACGCAACTGATGCAGCTGGGCGAGCCCGAATTGATCGGCGTTCTGGATGAGCATCAGGGTGGCATTCGGGACATCGACGCCTACTTCCACCACGGTCGTGGAAAGCAAGACCTGCAGGCGATTTTCATTAAACGCCTGCATGGCCTGTTCTTTTTCCTCGGGCTTCATGCGCCCGTGAAGGACGCCGACCTGATGCGGCGTGAACTCCTTGGCGAGCTTGCGCGCTTCCTTGGTCACAGCCTTGATGCCTGTGGCCGTGTCCTCGTTGTCAACGCGCGGAAAAACCACATAGGCTTGTCGACCGGCGTTCAGTTGTTCCTTCATAAACTCGAGGATTTTTGGCCATCGATCCGGTGTGCGAATGTGCGTGCGGATCGTGCCGCGACCTTGAGGAAGTTCGTCAATCACTGAGCAATCAAGATCGCCATACAACGTGAGGCCCAGCGTACGCGGGATGGGGGTGGCGGTCATGACTAGCAAATGCGGGAAATTGCCTTTGCGCAGGAGCTGGTCGCGTTGGCTGACGCCAAATTTGTGCTGCTCATCAATCACCACCAGCCCGAGGTCCTCCAGAGAAAATGAATCCTGAAACAACGCATGTGTGCCGATGGCCAGCGTGCGTTCGCCGGAGGCAAACAGTGGGGTATCGGATTCCTTATGGCTGCCGGTGTGGAGGCGAATGCGAACAGGCAGATGGCGTAGCCATTGCGTGAAATTGCGATGATGTTGCTCGGCGAGAATTTCCGTGGGCGCCATGAGGAGGGCGTTATAGCCGCTCTCCAGGGCGCGAAGGATAGCGAGACCGGAGACTACGGTTTTGCCCGAGCCTACATCGCCCTGCAGCAGGCGGCGCATGGGATGCTTGCCGGCGAGGTCGGCCTCGATCTCCATCGAAACGGTGCGTTGCGCGTCGGTAAGTTGAAAGCCGACTGCTTTAAGAAACGGTTGCGTGTAGGAGGCGTCGCCGCCACAGGGCAGGGCTTGGGCCTTAGATTGGAGATTATTTCGTCGTCTACGGAGTTGGCGTTGAAGGACAACAAATTCATCCAAAGCCAAACGCCGCCGCGCGGCGGTAGCATCATCGAGTTCGGCGGGGAAGTGCAGTGACCGGATGGCCTCAGGTCGATCAGGCAAGCCGGCGGCGTGATATGCGGGGGATTCAATCAGTCCTAAATGCTCCTCCACAATGCCGTGCATGAAACGCCGCAGCCAGCGTTGGGATAAGCCTTCAGTAAGTGGGTAGACCGGCACGATCCGGTTCACATGAATGGTGGTGTCCTCGTCGTTTTCGATGATCTCCGTTTCGGGATGATCCACGGCTGGGCTTTTGCCTTTGGACAATTTACCGTAGATCAGCACATCGTTGCCCACTTTGAAGTAGTGGGAGATGTAGGTGATATTCCACCAGCGACAGGAGACCTGGCCGGAATTGTCCTCGAGTACAAACTCGAATAAAGTGCGGCCGCCTCGAAGGCGTTTGGTGCCGGCCACGGCAATGCGGCCACGGGCTAGGGCAGGTTCGTCACTGGAAAGTTCCCGAATTGGCCGTATGTCACGCCGATCCTCATAACGCCGCGGCCGCAGAAGCAAAAGATCGCCAAGAGTCTTGCATTTGAGCCGTGCCAGCTGCTGGCAACGTTCGGTGTTGACGCCTTTCAAGTAAACAACAGGCATCTCCAGCGGATTTTCTGGCGGCATCTCCTCGGACACGATGGGTTTATAGGCAAGGCTGAGAGCCGGCCCAAGGCGAACTTTTTTACACTTTGCCCCGCGCACCTTTCCCGCCATGCTCCGCGAGTGGCTCATGAAACGGATACGGTGGAGCGTTTGTGGCAGGATTATGCCGGGCTGTTTCGTGGGTTTGATGACCTCACGCTGGCGCGTTGGATGGCGCAAACCTTGAGTCAGCTGCAGGGCAAACTGTGGCGCATGTCGCATCCCTTGGTCGCTTCTTATCGGCTGGCGGCGATGGTGGGGCACGACCGCCAAATCTGGCATCAACGTTTGGTGAAGCCGCCGATTGATTTTCCCACAGCCGAATGCTGTCGGGCACCGTTGCTCCCGATGGTGACGCGGGATGTCTTGGAAAACGGATTGATTTGCCTTCACTGCAATGGCACGGCCGTGCCGCTTGAGGATTTGGAAGACGAATCCCTGCGGGAAGGGTTGGCTCAATGGGCTGAAGATTATTCAAGCATCCATGGCGTGGCGCACTGGGACGAAACACGCCGGAACAGTCACGCGAATTACGAACAAGCTTTTGAGGATGCCGCTCAGCAAAGCGAACAACTGCTCGCCTACCAAGGTGTCGAATTGGCGCCGGCGCTGGTGGAGTTTTTCCCGGCAGTTATTTGGGAGGATCAGGACGAATGCCTCCAGGTGAGGCCGGAGGATATCATCACATGAATGCACCGATAGAAACACAAGCTGGCGCGCCTGCGGCGAGTGGTGGATCGAAATGGACCAAGTGGCTGGGGGTTGGCTGCGGAAGCCTGATCGCGTTGGTGTTAGTTGGTGCGCTTCTGCTGAATTGGGGAGTGAAGTGGCTGGTCGTGGGTAAAATCGAATCAGGTCTGGAAGCGCAAGGTTGGAGCGCGAAGGTGGGGGATTTCGATTATTCCATCGCCAACAAGGAAGTGGAGATTCGAAATTTTACCGGTGTGCCGACGGACGCCAGGCAATTAAAGGAAGTAGGGGAAGTGCAGGTGGAGCATGCGCGTGTGAGGTTTGATAATTCGCGGGAAGATAAGCTGGGTGAGTTGGAGCTACGCGGGGCCAAGGCGCGGTTTGGGCAACTTGATGAGATGATGCTGGTGCCCGAGAAAAGCATTTCGGTCAAAGGGTTTGTTTTGAATAATCCCGCGGAATTTGGTGGCGGCCCATTGCTGAACTTTAAGGAAATCCAACTGCATTACGGCGATCCAAAGGTCAAGGGGCGGGAACACTTCGTGACCGTGCTCATTGATGTCGCTCGGTTAAACATCGTGAAGAACAAGCAGGGGCTTTGGTTGACCGATTTGTCTTCCAAGGCACAGGAGACGATTCGGAAGGATGACGAATCGCCGACGGTGGATCAACTCACCATTCGGATCGGCGATATCGCCTTTCAGGATTTATCGACCGGCGCCGGGCCCAAGGTGATCCCGATGAATCGAACGATCAAAGTGGAAAACAACCCCAAGGATTACGCGTTGGGCGTTTTCCTGCAACTGATTGGGATAGTGTCCGAAGCCAAGCGGCGGTCGGGTTACTAAATTTTCACCGCGAACTTTTCGTTCTTCTTAATGCTCTCGGCAAAGCCGGCCATGAGTTGTGGGATTTTCTCGAGATCCTTGAGGTTCACCACTTCCACGGGCGAATGCATGTAGCGGTTCGGTAGGCTGATGAGGGCGCTGGGAATGCCACCTCGCGTCCAGAACACGGCGTCGGTATCCGTGCCGCTGGTGGCGCTGACAGTTTCGTGCTGTAACGAAATCTTCGCCTTGGAGGCGACTTGTTCCAGGCGTTTAACCACTTCAGGGTGATTGCAAATGCCGTGGGTAATTGTTGGGCCCTCGCCCATTTGAATGTCGCCGTGAGTTTGTTTGCTAATGCCGGGATAATCGGTGGCGTGGGTCACATCCACGACGAGAGCTGCATCGGGTTTTAGAGAGTAAGCAATCTGCCGTGCTCCGAATAAACCGACTTCCTCCATGGTGTTGGAGACGGCGCAGATTTCGGCGTTGAGTTTCTTTTTTGAGCTGGCGAGGAGTCGCAGGGCTTCGGCGACGGACCAGGTGCCGATGCGGTTGTCGAAGGCGCGAGCTACGGCGATGTCCTTGTGCAGGATCTCGAAATTTTGGTTCACCGTGATGGGGTCTCCAATGCGCACACGCTTTTCGGCGGTCTTGCGGGAATCGCAGCCGATGTCGATGTACAAATCGGTGATCTTGGGCGCCTTGGGCTCGCCGTCCACGCGTTGCATGTGCGGTGGCGGATTACCCACCACGCCGAGTACGGGGCCTTTGGCGCTATGCACGGTTACCCGCTGGGCCTTGCTGACAATGGCGTCCACGCCGCCCATCCGTTTCACGAAAATAAAGCCGTTGTCGTCGATGTAATTGACCGAAAGGGCAATCTCGTCAGCGTGGCCGGCGAGCATAATGCGCGGGCCGCCGCCTTTGTTGAGCGTGGCGACGCAGTTGCCGTATTCGTCGTGATGGGTCTCATCGGCGAACTGGGAAACGTAATCAAGCCACACGCGTTGGCCGCGGGTTTCGTAGCTGGTGGGGCTGGGGGTGTTGACGAGTTCCTCCAGAAAGGCGAGCGATTCCTTGCGCATGTGCGAAGCGTGCATGCGGGACGGGGCGGCGTCAATGCTCGACGCTGGCATGGGGTTTTGTTACCAACGCGCCGTGCGTGCCAAGCTGATTGCCGATGCCAAACTGGTGGTCGTGAAGCTCGGGACCGGCATTTTGACGGATCGCCGGAACCGGCTTGCTTCGTCGCGCATCAAGCAGATCGTGGCGCAGGTGGCCCGGGCGCGAAAGACGGGTCGGGAGGTGGTGCTCGTTTCTTCGGGAGCAGTGGCCGCAGGCATGGAGATGTTGGGTTACAAGAAGCGTCCCACACGCCTAGAGGAACTCCAGGCCTGCGCGGCGGTGGGGCAATCGCGCCTGATGGCAGTGTATCAGGAGCTATTTGCCGCGCATGAGATTCAAGCGGCGCAGGTATTGTTGACCCATGCTGACCTTCAGGATCACGACCGTCATCTCAATGCCCGCAACACGCTGATGGCTTTGTTAGCGCGTGGGGTCGTGCCGGTGATTAACGAGAATGACGCCGTATCCTACACTGAATTGACCGTGGGGGATAACGATAAACTATCCGCCTTGGTGACCGCGTTGTTGCCGGCTGATTTACTGGTATTACTCACGACGGCCGAGGGGTTGGTGCGTAATTTTGGGAAGGCTAATTCTAAACTGGTGGCAACGGTGAAGAAAATCGATGACGCCACGCGTAAATTGGCCGGTGGTACGCAGAGTTCGACCAGCGTGGGCGGCATGACCAGCAAGTTGAAAGCGGCAGAGATTGTGATGCGTGCGGGGATTCCGATGCTGATCGGCAATGGGGCGCAACGCGGGGTGTTGACCAAAATGTTGGCGGCCGAATCGGTGGGGACTTTGTTTTTGCCGGGTGAAGCGAAGTTGAAGGGACGCAAGCGGTGGATTGCCTTTTTCCATCACCCTCAAGGCGCTCTGGTGGTGGATGACGGGGCCAAGGCTGCGCTGAGAGAGCAGGGTATGAGTTTGCTGGCTCCCGGCATCGTGGATTGTGAGGGTGATTTTGAGGCGGGGGATGTGGTGAAGATTTGTGACCGGCACGGGACGGAGTTCGCCCAAGGCGTGGCGAAGTATTCGCGGGCGGCAATGGAAGAAAATCCCGGCAAGGTCGTGGTGCACCGGGATCATTTGGTGGTGCTCTAATGGCACGTAAAAAGAAACAGCCGATTGAGGAATTGCGCGCGGTCATGACGCGTTTGCGCGCGCCGGATGGATGCCCTTGGGATCAGGAACAGGACCATCAAAGCATCCGGTTGAACGCGGTGGAGGAAGTGTATGAACTCGTCGACGCCATCGAGGCGGGCGATGACGGCGAGATGTTGGAGGAATTGGGGGACCTCCTGTTGCAGGTGGTGTTCCATGCGCAAATGGCGGATGAGCGCGGAGTGTTTAATTTTGATGATATTGCCCGTACGATCACAGATAAGTTGATTCGCCGGCATCCACATGTGTTCGGGGATGCGAAAGTGAAGGATGTGGACGGGGTTTGGAATCAGTGGGATGCCATCAAGCAAACGGAAAAAATGGGCACGGCGAATGAACGGAAGTCGACCTTTGACGGAATCCCGCGCCATTTACCGGCCTTAATGCGGGCGCATGAGGTGGCGAAGAAGGGGCGCAAACACGGGTTGTTGGCGAAAGGCCGGCGAGGCGGCACTAGGCGGACTTTGGGGGAGGATTTATTTCGGTTGGCGCAAAAGGCTCAAGCGAATGGCTGGCAGGCTGAGGCGTTGCTGCGGGCGGAGACGGAGCGTCGCGAAAAGGCGCTGCGCAAAAAGGAGAAGGCTGGACAACGCGGCAAGCTGGCCTAATTTGACGACAGATTTTATGAGTGACCCACGATACGATAATTTGGCCAAGTTGTTGGTAGAATATTCCTGCGCCCTGAAAAGAGGGGAGAGCGTGTTTATTGATGTGGCGGATATCCCCGATCGCATGACCATTGCGCTGGTTCGGGCGGCGCGCAAGGTGGGGGCAAATCCGATTGTGGAAACGCGCCAATCGCGCGTTGTGCGGGAACTGGTGAAGGGCACAACGGATTCGCACGCGAAGCTGACGCGCGATGTGGAGCTGCATCGGATGAAAAAAGTACAGGCGTACATCGCCATTCGCGGTGCGGAAAACACCAGCGAATTGAGCGACGTGCCGCCTAAGGTGATGCAGGCCTATTCGAAGACGATGCGGCCGGTGCTCAATTATCGCGTGAACAAGACGCGCTGGGTCGTCCTGCGCTGGCCGACGCCGAGCATGGCGCAGGCGGCGAACATGAGCACGGAAGCGTTCGAGGATTTTTATTTCGATGTATGCACGTTCGATTACCGTCGTATGGCTAAGGCGATGAAGCCGCTGGCCAAGCGGATGACCAAGGCGAAGGAGGTGCGGTTAGTGGGGCCGGGCACGGACCTCACGTTCAGTATTGCGGGGATGCCGGCGATCCCCTGTGCGGGCGATCGGAATATTCCCGATGGGGAGGTGTTTTCCTGTCCCGCGAAGAAATCCTGCAACGGCACGATTCAGTTTAATACGCCCACATTGTATGCGGGCACGAAGTTTGAGAATGTGAAGCTGACGCTGAAGGACGGCAAAGTGATCGAGGCGACCAGTAATAACACGAAGCGGCTGAATGAGATTCTGGATACGGATGCGGGAGCGCGGTATATCGGCGAGTTTTCGTTGGGCGTGAATCCGTTTGTGATGAACCCAATGTGCGATATTTTGTTCGATGAGAAGATTGGCGGTTCGCTGCACTTCACACCGGGACAGGCGTATGAAGAATGTGATAACGGCAATCGCTCGGCCGTGCATTGGGACATGGTGCTGATCCAGCGCAAGGAATGGGGTGGAGGCGAGGTGTGGTTCGATGGCGATCTCATCCGCAAGGACGGTATGTTCCTGCCGAAAGATCTGCAGCCGCTGAATCCAAAGAATCTGAAAAAGGCCTAGCTCTTTTTTAGCAAGGCGAGGAATTCCTTCATCGCGGGCGAGAGGACCTTACTCTTTTTGTGGACGGCCGCCAACGGTCGGTAAAACTGTTCGTCCTCAATTTCCACCATGGCGATGGTTTTCTTGGCGATTTCCTGGGCCACTGGGCTGCGCGGGACAATGGAAATTCCAGCGTCGATTTCCACGGCACGTTTGACCGTCTCAATGTTGTCGAACTCCATGGCGTGATCCACCTCCACATTGCGGTCGCGCAAAATCTTATCAATCGCCCGGCGCGTGGGGATGTCTGGCTCAAAGGCGATGAATTTGTGCGAGGCAATTTCCGAGAGTTTCACTTTGGGTTGCTGCGCTAGGGGATGGTCGGGATGGCAAATGAGCACCAACATATCCTCGGCCAATGAGGTGACCTGCAGGCGCGGATCTTTTTGCGGATAGGCCACCAAGCCGATATCCGCCATGCCGGTGACGATGTCCTCGTACAATTGCGTGGCCCGACGGTATTCCACGGAAACATTGACGGTGGGGTGTTTCTTTAGAAATTTTTTAAGGTATGGAGGTAGCTCATGGAGGCCGATGCTGTAGATCGTGACTACTTTGATGGTGCCGGTGACGACATTTTGGATTTCCTGAATCTTGTGGCGCAGCTCGTCGTAGGTTTGGACGATCTGCTTGCTGTATTTGTAGAGAGTATTGCCTTCCTTGGTGAGGGTGAATTTTTTTTTGCTCCTCTCAATAAGCACGGCCTCGAATTTGGTCTCCAGCGAGGATATCTGCTGGCTGACGGCCGATTGAGTGACACCGTTGATCTTGGCGGCCTTGGTAAAACTCGTAGTTTCCGCCAAGTCGCAAAAAAGCTTTAGGCTCTCAATCTGCACGGCTGAAGTAAATCAGTTTAACTTATTAAGTCAATTAGAAGGCAGGTTTTCGCCGGTAAACGAATTAGGTAGAAGTTTCTGGATGGTAGTATGTTTTGGAGTTTCCGGCTGATTGATATCCACAAGAATCAATTCTATGTCCGACGCATATTCGGCGATGATTTGCCGGCAGGCACCACATGGGGCGGCGCCACCTTCTGTGGCGATAGCCATTTTTTTAAACGTATGGTGGCCAGAGGTGAGCGCCTTGAAAATGGCGACGCGTTCGGCGCAGCAGCTTAGACCGTAGCTGGCACTCTCAACGTTGGCGCCGTGAATGACCGCGTTAGTATCGGTCAGGAGCGCAGCGCCGACTTTGAATTTGGAATATGGCGCTTGCGCGTGTTCGCGTGCCTTCATGGCTTCGGAGATGATGTTGATGGGTTCATTCATAAAGTCGGGCGAATTCGGTGAGTAGTTTGGCTGCGGTTTGGCTGGCGGTGGCACCGGTCGAAAGCACCTCTTCATGGGTTAGGGCATTACCAGACAGTCCGGCAGCGGCGTTGGTAATGCAGGAGAGGCCAGCGACCCGCAGGCCGCATTGTCGGCCCACGATGGCCTCGGGTACGGTGCTCATGCCCACAGCGCCGGCACCGAGTTTGTCGTAGGCATGGACTTCGGCCGGTGTTTCGTAATTGGGGCCGCTCACCGCGCAATACACGCCCGTGTGCAGTTTAGCTTTGGCTTTGCGGGCTGCTAATTTTAAGGTTTTAGTGAGAACTGGATCGTAAGTTTGGGTAAGGTCCACAAAACGTTCCGGGCCGCGGTGTGCCGGGCCGCGCAGCGGATTGTCGCCCATGAAATTCAGATGATCCTTGAACGCCATGAACTCGCCGGGTTGATATTTACGATTGATTCCCCCGGCGGCGTTGGTGAGCAAAAGCGATTCAATGCCGTATTCTGCAAGCACACGGATGGGGAAGGTGATCTCCGCCATCGAATGGCCTTCGTAATAATGCGCCCGGCCTTGGAGGATGATTATTTCGGTCTCACCCAGGTGGCCGATCAGGGCTTGGCCGGCATGGCCGGGAACACTCGGCGCGAGGAAACCGGCCAGTTTTGTGTAGGGCACGGTCGCCGCAACGGTGGCTTGCTCGGCAGCGTTGTGGAAGCCGCTGCCCAGCACGAGGGCGAGCTTGGGGCGCAGTGAAGAGGCGCGTCGTAACGTGCTGGCGGCTGTTTTCGGATTGACTTTGCCTCTCACTTTAGGCGGATTCATTCTTTCCGGATGGCCGTGCGGCTGTCCATGTTTTATTGATCCCATGAGCGTGGAACTAAGCAACGAAGAAATTAGCCGGTATTCACGGCACCTGATTTTGCCTGAAGTGGGCATGGCAGGGCAGAAGAAACTGAAGGGCACCAGTGTGCTGTGCATTGGCACAGGCGGGTTGGGGTCGCCGATCGCCATGTATCTGGCAGCCGCCGGTATTGGCAAGATTGGCATCGTTGATTTTGATGTAGTTGATTATTCCAACCTCCAACGCCAAATCATTCACGGCACCGCTGATGTAGACCGACCGAAGGTGCAGTCGGGCAAGGAGACTCTTAATTCCATCAATCCGGAGGTGGAGGTGGTAATTCACGAAACGATGCTGACCTCTGAGAACGCTCTGGACATCATTGAGCCATACGACATCGTGGTGGATGGGACGGACAATTTTCCGACGCGTTATCTCACCAACGACGCCTGTGTATTGTTGAAGAAGCCGAATGTGTACGGCTCCATTTTCCGTTTCGAAGGGCAGGCAAGTGTGTTTGCACCGGAATTGGGCGGGCCCTGTTATCGTTGCCTATACCCCGAACCGCCGCCTCCGGGTATGGTGCCGAGTTGTGCTGAGGGCGGCGTGTTGGGCGTGTTGCCGGGTATCATTGGATGCATTCAGGCTACGGAAATCATCAAGCTGGCGCTGGGCAAGGGGGAGCCCTTGATCAATCGCTTGATGCTTTATAGTGCTCTGGACATGAGCTTTCGCGAGCTAAAATTGCGACGCGATCCCAAATGTCCCATTTGCGGTGAAAATCCAACGATCACCGAGTTAATCGATTATCAGGAGTTTTGCGGGATTGGCGATGAGCCGGATGAACCGCAGGCACATCCGGACGAGGTGAGCGTGCAGGACATGAAGAAGGCCATGGACGATTCCTCTAGCGACATCGCCTTCCTCGATGTGCGCGAATATGACGAAGTGGAAATAGCCAAGATTGAAGGTGTGCCACTGATTCCGCTGGGCGAATTGCCGCAGCGATTCATGGAGCTGGACCCAAACCAGACGATCTATATTCACTGCAAAGTGGGGGGGCGTTCGTTGAAGGCGGTGGAATTCCTGAAGCAACAAGGATTCAAGTACTGCAAGAGTGTGGCCGGTGGCATCAATGCGTGGAGTGATGATATTGATTCCTCCGTTCCGCGGTATTAGACATCACGAAAAATTGAGGTCGATTTAATTTCCTTTTGCTGGATGCGTCACTGGCGCATTCTAAAGCCATGGGCACTCGCCGTCAGGCGCGCGAACGCGCGGTTCAATTTCTGTTTCAGCACGACCATAATCCGCCGGAGGATTTGGCCGGGACGCTGGAGCATTTCTGGGTGCATCAACGGCCGGCGGTGATTGAGGTAATTGAGGGCAAGAGCACTTGGGGCGAGGAAAAGGAACTTCCACCTCCCACGGTCGATGACGTGGCCATCCGCGAATTTGCCGAACCGCTAGTGCGCGGCGTGCTGGAGCATCGCGAGGAAATCGACGCACGACTTCAGCAATTGGCAGCCAACTGGGATCTGCACCGTATGGCTGGGGTGGATCGCAACATTCTTCGTTTGGCCACCTTTGAAATGATGCATCGCGAGGATATCCCGCCGGTGGTGGCCATCAATGAAGCGGTTGATATAGCAAAACGCTTTTCAACCGACGACAGCGGTAAATTCGTTAACGGCATTCTGGATAAACTTGCGGCGCAACTTGATCGCCCGGCCCGCACAGCAACGGAGGCCGGTTGATGTACGCTGATCTGCATCTGCACACCAATTATTCAGACGGCACCTACACGCCAGAGGAGTTGGCGGAGCAAGGTCATCAACGGGGGCTGAAAGTGATGGCTCTCACCGATCACGATACCGTCGATGGATGCGAACGCATGGTCGCGGCTTGCGAGGAGCGCCGTATTGAATTCATCACAGGTTGTGAATTTACGGTGGAGCTGGATGGCTTTGAGCTGCATCTACTGGGATATTTTCTCGATCTGAAATGCAGCCGATTGCGAGAGGAACTGAGCAAGTACCAATCGGTTCGCCAAAATCGCATCCACGAGATGGTGGCTAAGCTGAATGAATTGGGCTTTGAGCTTGCTAGTGAAGATGTTCTGGAGCTGGCCAATTGCAATTCACCGGGGCGCCCGCATATCGGCCGGGCCATGGTGGCTAAGGGACATTGCCGCACGCTCGATGAGTCATTTCAAAAATACCTCAAGAAAGGCAAACCGGCTTGGGTGCCTAAGGCGAAGATGACCGCGGCGCACGCGATCGAGCTCATTCATGAAGCCGGCGGTCTGGCGGTGATCGCGCATCCCGGTTTGTATCATCGGGACAAGGTGATCGGCCCCTTGGTGGACGCGGGACTGGATGGGATTGAATGCTTTTACACACGACATTCCACGCCCATGACCGAGCATTACCTCATGTTGGCTGAGCAACATGGATTGCTGGTGACCGGCGGCTCGGATTGCCACGGCGAAAACAAGGGGCGGCCGCTGATCGGCGGCGTGAAGCTGCCGTACTCGTATGTGGCGGCAATGAAAACGGCGTTGGCGGCGTAAGATGGGGTTGTTCGACAAATTCAAGGCGGGCCTGCAGCGGACAAAGGAAAAGCTGTCGCATGAGATTACTCGAATCGTCACTGGTTCGCCCAAGCTTGATGAAGACACGCTGGAGGAAATTGAATTTACCCTGATCGGAGCCGACTTGGGCATGCCAATGACCCAGCGAATTCTCAGCGCAGTCCGCGACTCATTCGAATCTCAGGGCAAGGATGGGCTGGACGTGTTGGGAGTGGCGCGCCGTGAGATTGCGGCTTCTTTTACCGGAGGCGTACAGGACCTGCAAGAGCAAGACGGTTTGACTGTGGTTTCCATGGTGGGCGTGAACGGTACGGGGAAAACCACCACCACGGCCAAGCTAGCCAATCGAATGCACGCCGCCGGGAAAACTTCCGTGCTGGCAGCCTGCGATACCTTTCGAGCGGCGGCGGTGGAACAGCTCAAGGAGTGGGGTGGGCGGCTGGATGTGCCGGTCATCGCCGGCAGCTATGGCGCGGATCCTGCAGCTGTGGCCCATGACGCTGTGACCGCTGCGCATGCCCGGCAGGTCGATTTTTTGTTCGTGGACACCGCAGGCCGTTTGCACACCAAAACCAACCTGATGCAGGAATTGGAAAAGCTGCACCGGATTATTGACCGCCAGGAAAAAGGAGCGCCGCACGAGGTCTTGTTGGTGGTGGACGCAACGACCGGTATGAACGCGCTGAACCAGGCCCGTGAATTTCACAAGGCCGTGCCGTTGACGGGATTGGTCATCACCAAGCTCGACGGTACCAGCAAAGGCGGTATGGTGGTGGCGATTCATGATGAATTGAATCTACCTATCAAGTTTATTGGGCTTGGCGAACAGGCGGATGATTTGCAGCCGTTTGATCCCGGGCAATTCGCCGCGGCCCTATTTTCCGAATAATTTCCCGCATGAAAGCGGACGACGAAAAGCACATGCAGACAGCGCTGGATCTGGCGCGCAAGGGCTATGGTCGGACGTCCCCAAACCCATTGGTGGGTGCTTTGTTGGTGAAGGGGCGCGCAGTGATCGGTAAGGGTTGGCATCGGCGCGCCGGTGGACCGCACGCCGAGGTGGAGGCGATTCGTGACGCGGAACGGCATGATTACAATGCCAAAGGCGCCACACTTTATGTGACGCTGGAACCCTGTTGCACCACCGGTCGCACGCCGCCTTGTACGGACGCGATTCAGGGGGCAGGAATTAAACGTGTGGTGGTGGGTGCCACTGATCCGAATCCCAAACACGCTGGACGCGCATTTCGCATACTGCGCAAAGCGGGGATTGAAGTGCGACATAAGGTACTTCAGCGGGAGGCGCAGGCAATGAACGAGGCGTTTAATCACTGGGTTACGACCGGACTGCCGTGGGTGACAGTGAAGGCTGCGATGACGCTGGATGGAAAGATCGCCACTGAAAGCGGGGAATCCAAATGGATCACCGGCGAGGCGGCACGGCGCAAAGGCATTTACCTGCGGAAAGGCAGTGATGCAATTTTGGTGGGGGTGGAAACTGTGCTGGCCGACAACCCCAGTCTGCTGGCGCGAGGGAAGCGGGGTGGAGTTGCGCTGCGCCGGGTGATTTTGGATTCTCAAGCGAGAACACCCTTGGATGCGCAGGTGGTTTCCGATGGCCACGAGCAACACACCACGGTGGTGGTGTTGCGGGGAGCACCAGCCAAGCGAGTGGCGGCACTAAGGCGGCGGGTTAACGTGCTCGAGGCGCCGGCACGGAATGGTCGGATTGATTTACGGTGGCTGCTCAAGCGCCTAGGCAAAGAATCAGTCACTAGCCTGTTGGTGGAGGGTGGTGGTGAAGTAAATGGAAGTTTCCTGCAAGGCGGTTTTGCGCAGCGGATCGCGTTTTTTTATGCGCCGAAAATCCTCGGAGGAATCCGTTCTCGGGCGGCGGTTGGAGGCGAGGGCGTCAAGCGGTTAGAGGATTCGTTGCGATTACAGGAAGTGGCTTGGGAGCGCTTGGGGGCGGATTTGATGTTGACGGCCCGCGTGGTGAAGGCTTGAGTGCGCGCGATGTTTACGGGGATTGTCGAGGAAACAGGGACGGTGGAGTCGGTTCATCCGGGCGATCAATCCATTCGCCTGACATTGTCTCTTCGAAAGACCGGCACGGGACTCAAGGTGGGCGATAGTCTGTCGGTGAACGGCTGCTGCCTCACGGTGGCTGAACTGGCGGCCAAGGGGCGGACCAAAACGGCCCAATTCGATCTTCTGCAGGAAACCTGGCGGCTGACGAATCTTCAGGATTGTCGCGCGGGATCGTCAGTTAATCTGGAACGCAGTCTTGAGGCGGGTGGTCGGTTAGGTGGTCATTTTGTTACTGGCCATATCGACGGCATGGGGAAGATTGTTTCTTGGGAACAGAAGGGCGAGGATCATCAGTTGCAGATCGCCGCGCCCGATGAAGTGATGCGCTATATCGTGCACAAGGGATCGGTGGCCGTGGATGGTATCAGTTTGACGGTGGCAGCGGTAGAAAAGGAAACGTTCACCATCTGGATCATTCCGCACACGTTTGAAGAAACCGCGTTGAAAGAGCGCGCGGTGGGGGATGCCGTGAATTTGGAGTCGGATATTCTCGGCAAATACGTCGAGCGTTTTGCGGCGCGCTAAAGCGCGGGTGCGGTGGTGCTTTTGCGGATGGCCAATTCGGCCGGCAACCGCTTGGGGCTGACGGATTCGCCCGCCAGCAGGCTCTTCATGGATTCCATTGCGGCGAGGCCTCGGCGATATTTGGGTTGCCGCACCGTGGTCAGTGGAACCCGGAAATATTCAGCCGACAACACATTACCAAAACCGGCAACGGAAAGGTCCTGTGGGATGGAAATGCCCTGATCTAGCAGTGTATTGGCCGCGCCGAATGCCACCAGATCGTTGGCGGCGATCATGGCGGTGGCTTTCGGTTGTTCGTTGATAAACTGCAGTGCCGCGGCGGCGCCTTCCTCGATGGTGGCCCCGGCCTGAAATACGAGTTTCTCATCCACCTCCAGACCGTGCTCCATCAGGGCGAGGCGGTAGCCTTCGTATCGTTCCTGTGCCCAAGGGGCGAAAATGGGGCCAGTGAGGCAGGCGATACGGCGATGGCCGAGATCCAGGAGATGTTCCGTCACAGCCTTGGAGGCGGCGAGATCGTCGGTCTCCACATTGGGGAAATCGCTGCAAAACAGGGCGCGATGGCCGAGAATTACGGTTGGGGTTTTTCGTTTTTTGAGTTCCTCGTAAATGCCGGCCGATGGGTCCGGTCGATACACAGGCCGGATAAACAAGCCATCCACCTGCCTAGCCAGCAAACGGCGAATGCAATCCGCCTCGCGCTCGGCGTTGTTAAGGGTTTGCGCGACGATGATTTCGTAACCCATTTCATGCGCCTGCTCTTCAATCGCCATGAACGTGCGCGTGTACATAGGATTGCTGAGCGCGGAAATGATCAGGCCAAACTGCTGCGTGCGGCGTGTGCGTAGGCCGCGGGCGGAATTGTTTGGGACGTATCCGGTGCGGTCGGCGATGCCGCGAATGCGCGCCTTGGTAGCTTCGGAGATATCCGGTTCATTCCGCAACGCCTTGGAGACGGTCATCACGGAAACCCCTGCGCTCTCGGCAATGTCCTTGAGCCGGATCATGCGTGCGAGCCGGTCCAGTGAAGTTTGTGCCGCAAGGTCTCAAAAAAGGAATGGCCCTCTAGGCGTACCAGTCGGGCCTTTTGGCGGCTGCGCCGGATGGTCACCTGATCGCTAACCACCAGTTCTGTGAGCATCTGGCCATCGGCAGAGAGATAACTTTCGGCGCGGTGCTTCAAGATGGTGACCTCAATGGTGGAGGAAAAGCTGACGATCAGAGGGCGATTGGAGAGGGCCTGCGGGCAAACGGGGTTGAGCGTGAGCACTTCGGAGTGAGGTGTCACCACAGTACCGCCAGCGGCCAGTGAATAGGCGGTGGATCCGGCGGGCGTGGCGACAATTAACCCATCACTGCGGTAGGTGGTGAGCGGTTCGCCGTCGATGGTTACTTCCATCTCGATCAGTCGCGGGTTGGCACCGCGGCTAATCAAAATATCGTTCAAAGCCAGCGCCTTGATTTTTTTGCCACTGAATGTGCCGCTGGCTTCGACCAGCGGCATAGGGTCGATAGTGAATTTACCCGCCCATAGATTATCCAGAGCAAGCTTGAGTTCATCGGTGGAGGCGGTGGTGAGAAAGCCGAGGCGGCCGGCGTTGACGCCGAGCAGGGGCGTGTTGCTACCGGCGGTATCGCGCGCCACCTTGAGGACGGTGCCGTCGCCGCCGATGACCATTAGTAAATCGCACATGCGCGCAAGTTCCCCGGAATCCGCCAGCACGATGCCGTTTCCTTTGGCGGCTTTGGAGACTGAGGGATCAAGAAAGACTTTCCGGCCGGATTGCTCAATGAGCTTGGCCGTCTTGCGCACAACGCCCGACTTGATGGCCTGACCGGTGTTGCCGATCAGTCCCACGGACCGGATGGCTTTATTCTTTTTCAATCCAAGCGAGAAATTCTTTGTTTCCTTTCGGGCCAGTGATTGGCGAATCGGTATCGCCGCGCCAGGTTAACCCATCGGTTTCACTTACAAACGCCTGCAGTTCGCGGATGACGCGAGCGTGGATCTCAGGATCCTTGATCACGCCGGCGCCTTTATCGACCTCGGCCTTGCCGGCTTCGAACTGCGGTTTGATCAGCGCGATAATGTTACCACCCCAACGGGCGACCGCCAAGGCAGCGGGGAGGATTTTGCGCAGGGAAATAAACGAACAATCAATGGTCACCACATCGGCACCTTCAAAACTCTTCGGGAAATCGGCGCGGGTAAGGTGGCGGGCATTGGTTTTATCCATCACATGCACGCGATGACTCTTGCGCAGATGCCACGCGAGCTGGCCGCGGCCGACATCCACGGAGAAAATCTTTTCCGCGCCGTTTTGCAGGAGACAATCCGTGAACCCGCCAGTGGAGGCACCCAGATCGATGGCGACCGTGCCTTTGATTTCAATCGGGAACGTCTCCAACGCCTTTTCCAGCTTGAAGCCGCCGCGGCTGACGAATTTTTCCGGTTCCTCGACCTCAATGCGGTCCTCGGGCTTCACCTGATCACTGGGTTTGCGGGCCACCTGATCGTTCACGCGCACTTTGCCTGCCATGATCAAACGCTTGGCTTTTTCGCGACTCTCCGTGAGTTGATCGTCGAACATCGCCTGGTCCAGGCGTTTGCGGGTTGATGCGGCGGGTGACATGAGCGCAGGATGTGCCGGCGTTTGTAGAGAAAACCAGCGCTCGCCTCAAGCCATGAACGAACTGGAGCAACGAATCCACGCGGAAATCGCCGAGAAAGGCGGTATCCCCTTTAGTCGTTTCATGGAACGGGCCTTGTACGAACCTGGGCTGGGCTATTACGAAACGCAACGCGAGGTGGGGCGCAGTGGCGACTTTTACACCAGCGTGAGTGTGGGGAGTTTGTACGGGGAACTGCTGGCGTTTCAGTTTGCCGATTGGTTGGCGGAAATCGATGGGCCCGTGCAATTGGTTGAAGCCGGGGGTCATGATGGCCGGTTGGCCAAGGATGTGATGGCGTATTTTCGTGATTGGCGGCCGGAACTATCTGAGCGATGCGAATTGGTTCTCTGGGAACCTTCCGAAATCCACCGCCAATGGCAGGGGAGTGTGTTAGCTGAATTTGTCGATAAGGTAAAATGGGTTGCCGAGCTGGAATCATTCAATGGCGTGTTTTATTGCAATGAGTTGCTGGATGCCTGTCCGGTGGAGCGACTCATTTGGAGAGATGATGCGTGGTGGCTGAGTTTGGTGAAATCGGATGGGCAATCGTTTGGGTGGGGGATGCGTCCGGGAGGTAAGGCTGAATTGGATAAAAAGCAAACGCCTGAGGAAGGGGCGATCTTTACGGTGGGCGATTACGGGGTATGGAAGACTGTTTGCAATTCCCTGAAGCGGGGCCGGACGTTGGTGGTGGATTACGGCATGGCGGAGCGGGAGTTTTTCGATCCGCCCAGAGAGAACGGGACATTGCGCGGATATCACCGTCATCGACAGGTGGACGATGTGCTGGCTGATCCCGGGGAGGTTGACATCACGGCCTCGGTGAATTTCACCAGAGTCGAGCGCATGGCCGAAGTGGGTGGGTTGGAGGTGGCTCCGCTAGCGCGGCAATCCCAATATTTGGTGAGGCTCTTTGAGCAGACGCTTGAGCGGCCAGAGTTGTTCCCGGAATGGACGCCGGAACGCACTCGGCAATTCCAGACGTTGGTGCACCCGGAACACCTCGGGCATTCCTTCAAAGTTCTGGAATGTAGCCGGCCTTAGAGGCCTTTGACTTCCCAGCCCTTCCGGTACTCGCGCTTCACAAAGGCGGTGGCCGCCTCGCTGTTGCTGAAGGCGAGTTTCTTCTCGTCCCAGTTCAGTTGCTGTTTGGGGAATCGCGTCGCAATCCCGCCGAGCAGGATGGCTTCGGTCAGCGGACCGGAGTAATCGAAATTCGCAGAGGTCTTGCCTTCGCCGCGCACGGCGTTGATGAACGATTCCCAGTGGTTCACGCCGCCGATTTCGGGCCGCTTGTATTCCTTGTATTTGTCTTCAGGCAACAAGATGGCTTTCCCTACGTGAGGAATGATCATGTGACCCTTGGTGCCAAACAGTACGGAACCTTGTCCTGGTAGGGCGCGACCTATGCGTTCCTGCACATTTGCCGGCGGGCGCTGATCGCCGTCGTACCAGGTCACATCGACCGTTTCGCCGGCGGTGTATTTGGTGCCGGGATAGACGTAATGGATCTTGGCGTTGACATTCCAGCTGTGCGAGCCTTCCACGGGTGCGGGGCCTTCGCTGCGGACACTGAGCGGCGCGGTGAGGCCGACTGCACCGTACATGGGGTCATAAATATGGCAGCCCATATCGCCAAACGTGCCCGTGCCGTAGTCGAGGCGTTTGCGCCAGTTGCCGGGGTGGTAGTAGCCGCCGATGTAATTGTTTTTCGGCGCCACACCGCACCAGGCATCCCAGTCGAGCCCGGCGGGCACCTTGTCTTTGCGGTCGGGCCGCTGGGCGGTGTCGCCCCATTTCTTGCTACTCCAGGTATGCACCTCGGTGACTTTGCCAATCGCCCCCTCATGCACAAGCGCTACGGCTTCCCGATAGACTTGGCTGGAATGCACTTGGATACCCATCTGGGTGGTGAGTTTGTTAGCGGTGGCAAATTCTCGGAGTTTGCGGCTCTCAAACACGTCGTAAGTAAGCGGTTTTTGTACATAAACGTGTTTGCCGAGTTGCATGGCGGCCATTGCGATCGGCGCGTGCATGTGATCGGGTGTGGACACATTGGCGGTGTCGAAATTCTTGGCCTCCTTGTCGAGGAGCTCACGCCAGTCGGTGTAGCGTTTTCCCTTGGGGAATTTACGGGCAAAGCGATCCTGACGTGCTGGATCGATCTCGGCACAGGCCACCACCTCAACGTTTTTCACACCGGAAATGGAGTTTACATCGGAAAAGGCCATGCCGTTAGCACCGAAGGTTACGTGGCGAACGGTGGAGTTCGGCGAGAGCGCCCAGGAGCGTGTCGCCACATACGGAAAGGCGAGGGCAGAGGTGGTCAAGAAATTTCGTCGGGACAGCGAATTGGATTTCATGCTGCGATTGTGGCGGGGTGGCGGGCGTTTGCAATCCCTTTCGGTTAACCCTAGACTGCGCGCGCATGGCGGATCAGCCGAACATCATTTTCGTTATCACCGACCAACAACGGTACGACACCATCAATGCGTTGGGATTTCCGTTTGTGGACACGCCGCACATGGACCGGCTGGTGCGTGAGGGGGTTTCGTTTTCCAATTGCCATGTGGCCGCGCCGTCCTGCGCGAGTTCGCGGGCGAGTCTGTTTACCGGATATTTCCCGCACACAACGGGTATTCTGAAAAATGCCGATGCGTGGCGGCGTAGTTGGGTGAATCAACTGGCTGATGCCGGGTATCATTGCGTGAATGTGGGCAAGATGCACACATGGCCGTTCCAGACGCCTTGTGGATTTCATGAGCGGTATGTGGTTGAGAACAAGGATCGTTACCTGGAAGGGCGTTATTATTTCGATGAATGGGACAAGGCCTTGGCAGCGCGCGGGTTGGTGAAGCAACAGCGGGAGCTCTACCGCGAATACGAAAACTACCGCGATGCGCTGGGGGCCTTTACGTGGGATCTGCCGGAAGAGACGCATTCGGATTTCTTTGTGGGCGATTTCGCGCAGTGGTGGCTGCGCACAAAGCCGGTGGATAAGCCGTTGTTTCTGCAGATCGGGTTTCCCGGGCCGCATCCGCCGTATGATCCAGTGCCGCGGCATTTGGATGCGTATGCGGATCGGGAGCTGGAATTACAGCCGGTCACCGAGATGGATTTGGAAAGTCAACCACCGCCTTTCAAGGCTATGCGTCAGCATAACGTGGACGTGGATCACGATTCCGTGGTGCATTCGTTGAACCCGACTGAGGAACAGCGCCTGCGTCAGCGCCGGCATTATCTGGCCAACGTGACCATGATCGATGAAAAGCTCGGCGAATTAATGGCAGGTCTGGAGGCAAAGGGGATTCTCGATAATTCGATTGTCATCTTCACTAGCGATCACGGTGATTGTTTGACAGACCATGGGCACAGCCAAAAATGGACGATGTACGATCAAATCGTCCGTGTGCCGATGTTGGTTTGGGCGCCGGGTCAATTTACTGGAGGCCGAGAGATGGACGGTCTCATGCAGAGCATGGATATCGGCGCGGCGATTCTGGAAATGGCCGGGGCTGCTGAACCAGAAGGTAGCGAGGCCGTGAGTGTGTTGCCTGCGCTGCGCGGCGAGGATTGGGCCGGACGCGATTACGTGTATGCCGAGCAAATGACGGATGGCAATTACACGGACGGACCGTTCATGACCATGATCCGCGACCACGACTGGAAGCTCGTGCATTTTCTGGATGAACCGTACGGCCAACTGTTCGATCTGCGGGCCGACCCCGAGGAGATGCATAATCTTTGGGATTCGCCGGCAGACGCGGAGGCCAAGGTGCGGTTGTTGGCCGAGCTGCGGGAATGGCACATTCGCAGCCAGGTGCGAACGGCCAAGTGGGCGGAGGATTGGCGTTGAGCGAACCGGAGCCGGAGGTGCGGCAGCCGCCGGAGAAGATCGCCGGGATACTCCGCATGCTGGGCCCGGGCCTGATCATGGCCGGCGGTATTGTGGGTTCCGGGGAGCTGATCGCGGCTACGCATACCGGGGCCAAGGCGGGATTTGTTTTTCTCGGGCTAATTATTTTCGGTTGTGTGATCAAATGCTTCACGCAGGTCGAAATGGCGCGTCACGCCATAGTCAAAGGCGAAACCACGTTAGGATTGTTGAATCGTCTTCCGGGACCTCGCCTGAGAGTGGGGCGGTTTAATGGCAATTGGATCGTGCTGTTTTGGGCTTTTACCATGATCTTCGGATTTGGACAGTTGGGTGGCATTGTGGGCGGTGTTGGGCAAGCTATGGCAATCGCCATGCCGATCACCGAAAAGGGGCAACGCTACAACGAAGCCGCTTCGGCGCGGGCGAAGCTTCAGGTAATCGATCAACAAATCGCGGTTGGGGCGAACCCGGAATCCGTCGAGAAACGCGATGTGTTGGCGGGGCGTGTTGACGGATTTGATTTCGACAGCAAACCGGTGGATGACCGGGTATGGGCGCTGATCCTTGCGCTGTTAACAGCGGTGATGCTGGTGCGAGGCGGGTTCGGGTTTATTGAAGCGTTTGCCGCGATTTTGGTGGGTGCCTTCACGCTGGTGACGATCGTAAATTTGTTCGTGCTACAAACACAACCGGAATGGGCCGTGCGAGCGGCCGATCTGAAGGCGGGTTTGGGTTTGGGATTTTTGTCTTCCGGTTCAGAGAAAATCGGGCTCGCTTTAGCGACTTTTGGGATTATTGGCGTGGGCGCGGCGGAGATCGTGGCGTATCCGTATTGGTGTTTGGAAAAGGGGTATGGACGCTGGACCGGGAAACGCGAGGAGAAAGAAGGCTGGTTCGCGCGGGCTCGGGGCTGGATTCGGGTGATGCAATGGGACGCCTGGTTGTCGATGGTGGTGTACACATTTTGCACCGTTGTCTTTTATCTACTGGGCGCGGCTGTCTTGGGGCGCCTGGGGTTGTTGCCCGAAAAGCAGGATCTCATCCGTACGCTCTCGGTAATGTA
>Ga0208624_1000172_pt1 | contig 34074 bp, 28 predicted proteins | sample Knorr_S23_td_DCM_FD_185607 | JGI IMG/M metagenome (GOLD analysis project Ga0208624, IMG submission 185607) | Marine microbial communities from Southern Atlantic Ocean transect - Knorr_S23_td_DCM_ad_71m_LV_A (SPAdes) (version 2) | ecosystem: Environmental > Aquatic > Marine > Oceanic | place... | reverse complement strand
GTGTCGCTTTCCTTTACACTTTGGTTTTTTTCATAAGTTATTGCTGTTCAGTTTTTTAAGAAAGGCTGCTTTGGGCCAGGCTGAAAAGCGTAAAAATTCTTTACAGCCTAAAAACTTGTTAAAAAAAATTATTTCTTATTTTTTTCATAAATTCCTGATAACCAGTAATTTAGAAAACCCCAGTAAACTCGCTAGCTACATTGGCACCTGATTTGCTAACGTTGTGCTAACCGTCATATTTTTGGCGAACCACTAAAAAGATTAACAATATAAACAAAATGAACAAAATACTTAGCTTAAAAATTCTTGTAGCTACTGCTCTAGGATTGATAGCTTCCGCTGGAGCAGTTGCTGCTCCCCTCAACGGAGACATCAAATTCCAGGGTTCAGCCACACTTGACGCTGTTGCTGCTTCTGCTACCAAAATCACGTTTAACAACGACGTTGAAGTGAACGCTTCAGGGTCGACCGGAGATTATGCCGGCATTGCTAACGGCACAAGTGCTACATTCAAAGTGCTTGACTTCAGTAGCTCAGGTTACGTCGGTAATCTTGCTATTGATAACCTGTGGACTGTGGAATACTCCGGAACGACGTATACTTTCGATCTCGAAAGAATAACGGTTAACTCCGTGACTGGCACAACGCTCATTATCGAAGGTTTCGGTACAGCTGAATCTACTGATGAGAGTCAAGACGACTGGGTCGCAGCGTTCCAGTTAAGCACATCTGGAAGCGGCACCGAAATCAACTTCTCCTCCACCACAGAAGTCCCAGATTCCGGCACTACTGCCGCACTTCTGGGTCTAGGTATGCTGGGCCTTGCCGGAGCAGCTAGACGTCTGAAAAAGTAACTTTTAACGGACACCCTATCTATTTACAAAGGCCGCTGCGTTCAATGCAGCGGCCTTTTTATTTTTGCACAAATCACTAAGTCCTCTAGAGGGCTATTGCACTATCTCTTGCTTCTAAATAATTATTAAATCGGGGGCCTCGCTTAGTAAAATTTTGAAAGGCTTCTGTAATTTTTTACCTATTCGAAGGATGATCCCCTTTAATTGATTTTTCCCCAACCATCATAATCTCCCCCATGAGCCAAACTTATGCCATATTGCTTTTCGCCGCAGTAATGCTTTGCGGGATTTATGTATTGGCCTGCTGCTCTTTACCTAGGGTCTGGCGACACAAATCGTTAACTCCTTGGGTTTTGGCGATTAACAGTGCTCTGCTGCTTGCTGAAAGTATCGCTGTATTATTGAGCACAAAATCTGATATCGGTGCTGATATAACTTGGTACAATGCCAGAATTATCATTTCGTCTTTTCTGCCCGGTACTTGGATTGTTTTAAGCCTCGTCTACGCTCGAGGTCAAAGTTTGAGGTTTGTGGGCCGCTGGCGTTGGACGATACTTGGTTTCCTGCTGCTGCCTGCGATTATAGCCGTTTTATTCACAGATAGATATTTTATCTCCAGCCAACCAATAACCCTCGCTTACCCCAATCTAATACTCGGCTTTGCTGGGCAGACCATACAAGTAATTATAATAGCGGGTTGCGTAATCGCTTTGATGAATCTTGAGCGAACCTACCGTGCAGCTATCGGAACCCTCCGATGGAGAGTTAAATATACACTCCTCGGTATGGCCACGCTATTGGTACTTCGGTTCTACACAAGTAGCCAAGCCATTCTTTTCGGTAGCATTAGCCCAGCCATGGATGCTATTTGTGCCGCAGGCACAATCGTCTCTATCCTCATTATGCTAAGAGGCCTTCCCAGAGAGGGTAATTTAGAAATCGATCTATATCCCTCGCATCAGGTCATCAGTAACTCCATCACGATCATTCTAGCTGGGGCTTATCTTTTCGTTGTTGGAGTGCTCGCAAAAGCGGTGACCTATTTCGGAGGTGACGTTGCTTTCCCAATCAAAGCACTCGGTGTTTTAGTCGCGATAGTGCTACTCGCGACTTTATTGCAATCAGACCGATTTCAACTGTCCATAAGGCAATTCGTAAGCCGGCATTTCAAGCGACCTAAGTATGACTACCGCAAAATCTGGAAACGTTTTACTGAGGAAGCTGCTCACTCGCTTCAGCAAGACACATTTTGCCAATCACTTGCTAGACTTAGTAGTGAAACTTTCGACGTCCTGTCCGTAAGCATTTGGCTCTTTGAAGAAGATAAACGTCGTCTACGACTTCAATCCTCCACTATTATTACCGATCATAATGAATCGCTAGCTCAATTGATTCAGCATGATTTCGAATCGTTAAGTTCAACCTTTGTGAAGGACTCTCGCCCAATCGATCTTGAAAATTGCACAGAGCAATGGGCCCGAAGCTTCGTCAAACTAAATCCTAAAAAGTTCACAGATGGTGGAAACAGGATTTGTGTTCCGATGACTACAAGAAATTCGCTGCTCGGCGTAATGGTTCTTGGAGACCGCGTTAACGGTATTCCTTTTTCAGAAGAGGAAGTCGACGTACTTGCCAGCATTGGTGACCACGCCGCCTCTAGTCTGCTTAATTTGCAGCTTTCGTGCAGGCTCATCGAGAATCGCGAGCTCGAAGCCTTTCAAAAAATGGCAACTTTTTTCGTTCACGATCTGAAAAATGCCGCTTCAACTCTTAACATGATGGTCAAGAACCTTCCCTTACATTGGAATAAACCTGAATTTCGCGAGGATGCTCTTAGGGGTATTTCACGTACTGGAGATAGAATTAATCAGCTTATTGAGCGTCTTGGAACTATGAGAAAAGGACTCGAGATAAATGTTAGGTCCTGCAACTTCGACACCTTTATAATCTCAACCCTCTCCGATTGGGACACTCCACCTCGAATAGATCTTAACCGTTCGCTAAATTGCCAAACTTGTGCTTCGATCGATACAGAGCAATTGGGAAAGGTGATTATCAATCTCCTTATCAATGCATCCGAGGCCATGGATGCAGTCGGCGAAATAGACATTATGACCGGTATTGAAGGTAGCCACATCTATCTTAAAGTAAAAGATGATGGATGCGGAATGGCACCTGAGTTTCTTGAAAAACGGCTGTTCCGACCATTTCAGACAACAAAGCAGCGGGGTATCGGTATCGGTATGTTCCAAAGCAAGATGATTGTAGAAGCCCACGGCGGCCAGCTGTCGGCCGAAAGCGAAGAGGGGAAAGGAACAACTTTTTCTATGGTTTTGCCTACGAGAGTTAATCACACCAGCTAATGCAATAGTTTGTATTCTCGGATAATCGAGGCCCTGATCATCCTTGCTTCTGCAGCTGGACTGACGGGCCCGCACAGGTGCCTACGGAATAACAAATACAAAAAGAATTGCACACGGTGTGTAGCAGCGTAAACCAGCTCCTAATAAAGTTAAAGGTTACTGATATTTAGTCCGAAGATGGGACAATGAAACGGGAAAACACCTATCTATGCTGGCTCCGGTTCGACAACATCGACGTCTCAAAGCCAGCTCGAAATGAGCCCGAGCTCGCGATATCAAGCGCCACCAAAAACCACGGTTCCGTGGAGAGCGAGACAGACTCCTTCGTGCGGGCCCTGGCAATTGAGAATGGCATGCTCGACACATAAACCCCTTCATCCGGAAGTTTAATTGACGATAGAAAACCAGCGGATCGGTCACGACAACAGTACACCTCGCCAAAATGGTTACTCTTAACATTTCCACGACCAAAGCTTTGAAAACCAAATCGAAGGTAACGGGCGACAATTGGCGCTGGTTTGTTATCGCAGCGATAGCCCTCACCGGCGCGTTTGCACTACCTCTGTGGAATCTGGCTCAATATGGTCTCGAAACCGAACTCTACTCTCACTGCTGGCTCATACCACTGGTCAGCGCCTACTTGATCTGGACAGACAGAGGCACTCTCGTAAGCCGTAGGCGCGGCAATTCAATTCGTATTTTAGCTATCATCCCTGCCGCTTTTGCCGTCCTTCTGATCGTTCTTTTCCAGGTAAACTATAGCGTATGGGTCGGCGATCTGTACGAGAATACTCTAAGTAGCTTGGCCTTAGCCTACGTTTTTTCGATCTATGCAGCCGCCATACTGTGCTTAAGACCCAGCACGCTTCGGAAGATCGCCTTTCCCTTGGCGGTTGCGCTTTTCACCGCACCTTTCCCTGTTCCCTTCAAAGATGTAATCGTAACTTTCTTTCAGTACACCTCAGCTGAGGCTGCTTACTGGATCCTTAAACTTGCCGGAAACACTATTTACCGCGACGGTCTCGTATTCGTTCTCCCCTCTGTCACCATGGAAGTGGCGCCTCAGTGTAGCGGTATTCGTTCAAGCTTGGTGCTTTTTCTCGTAAGCTTGGTCGCATCTCAACTTTTCTTAAAAACTGCTTGGAAAAAAATTTCGCTAGTAATCTTCGTAATTCCACTGGCAATCGGGCGCAATGGATTGCGCATTTTCACTCTCGGCGAACTGTGCGAGCGCGTAGGGCCACACATGATCGATCATTGGATACACCATAGCGGAGGTCCGATATTCTTCGTGCTTTCATTAACCGCTTTCTTTGCATTTTTATTATACCTCGTCAGTGGTGAGCCCAAAACGACGAGATAGATAGCGACCTCATGAAACCAACATTACTTATCGTCGATGATGACGAGGAAATTCGCGCTCAACTCAAGTGGGGGCTGTCTGATAGTTATGATATCGTCCAAGCTGCTGACCGACGAACCGCGCTGGAAAAATTTCGCCTTCATCGCCCGCTGGTGATAATGCTGGACTTGGGATTGCCGCCAAACTCAAACGGGCCAGAAGAGGGCTTAGCAGCTCTTTCGGAAATACTCGAAGAAGCCCCGATAACCAAGGTTGTGATCGCTTCAGGCCAAAATGAAAGAGCCAACACGCTGTCCGCGATTGGAGCGGGAGCCTACGATTTCCTTCCCAAGCCTGTCGAAATAGAGGAACTCAAACTCCTGCTTAAACGGTGTTTTAACGTGGCTCAACTCGAGACCGAATTTATCCAATACAAGCAGCAAATTCAGGGGGATACCTTCGAAGGGATGCTCGGAACTAGCGAGCCCATGCAGGCCCTGTTCGATTCCATTCGCAAGATAGCCAACACCCAAGTATCAGTCATGATTCTCGGTGAAAGCGGTACGGGCAAAGAGATGGCCGCCCGAGCGATTCATCAGCGGAGTGATCGGTCGGCGGGCCCCTTCGTAGCGATCAACTGCAGTGCCATTCCTGAAAATCTACTGGAGAGCGAGCTGTTCGGGCATGAAAAAGGCTCTTTTACCGGAGCTCACGCCCAGCACATCGGCAAAATCGAGCAGTCCCAGGGCGGGACGCTATTTTTGGACGAGATCGGTGAGGTCCCCCTGCAGACCCAGGTGAAACTCCTGCGTTTTTTGCAAGAAGGCACCATCGAGCGCGTAGGGGGACGCAAAACCATTTCCGTCGACTCTCGAATCCTGGCCGCTACCAACGCAGACCTGAAAAAAGGAATGACTGACGGTACCTTTCGCGAGGATTTCTACTATCGCCTAAGCGTTGTCGAACTCAACTTGCCGGCTCTCCGGGATCGCGGAGAAGATATCCATCTGGTCGCTCGAGCCCTGCTTCAACGCTTTGGGTCGGAGAACAACAAGCCGGGACTCTCTTTCAGCAAGCGGGCGCTTTTCGCCATTTCCAACCACTCATGGGCCGGCAATGTTCGCGAGCTTCAGAATCGCATACGACGGGCGGTTATTATGTGCGAGGGAGGGACGATTTCGCCCACTGATCTGGAGTTAGCCGATCAAAATCTGGACCCCTTGCCCGTAAAGACCCTCAAAGCCGCCAGAGAGGACCTCGAACGAGAAATGACCGAAGCCGCTATGAAGCGCAATCTAGGCAAAATCACGACCACCGCTAGTGAATTAGGAATCAGCCGTCCGACACTATACGAGTTGCTTGAACGATATGGGATTGGAAGATAAAATGAAAGCGTTACCTTGTAGGCCCGCTTTCTTTAGGCAATATATCCATAAAGTTTTTCCTTCTGTTGTTATACCATCCACCATTCCTCGCAGAGAGATATGCAGAAGAGCTAGCTCTTGCTCATAGGGAGACTACGAAGCAGTAAGTGCTACGCCGATTGGCGCGCTTTGCGATCTCGTAGACTAGCCGTAATGCATAAAGGAGATGTACGGATGGAATTCTAGAATCAGGCTACTCCACTATTGGGAAGTCAGCGATTCTCTTAGGTGATAAAAAGAATTGAATGGGATGGCTTGAAACGGGATACTCAATGGCTGACTATGAATCCTATGAATCCACGTTTCCTGGCTATCGCGTCTCTTAGTCTCTCCGTCGCCGCAACCTCGCTTACGGCTCAAAATCTGGTTGCTCCCAACGATGGGGCCTATCGGGAATCCCGATCCGCGCCCATGACCTCCTCCCAAGCATCTTCGAGGTCTTACGCCCGCAATATCGGGGCTATGGGGGTGGATTCATCAGCCTACTATAGATTCACGACTGGGGACGATTTGTGGGGCGGTTCCAGCGAGAGTGGAGCCGAAGATTTTACTTCCAATGAATATGGCCTGCGATTCAGCGGAGTGATTGGAGAGGCCACGACGTTTTCCTACTCTCCCAATTGGCGGACCTATTCCAGTGGGCGCTACGATGACGAGTTTGGTCAAAGTCTCGGACTCAATGGATCCGTTAATGCCGGCGCCTGGCAGCTAGGCTTGGCACAAACGTATTCGGACTCTTCATACATCATCACGGAGACAGCAACGCAAACCGACGAAGAAGCCATCGGGACGCGGGTAAGTGGAAACTATCAACTCAATAGCTCATTGACCGCGGGGCTGGGAGCGAGTTGGAACACTCGCGACAGCGAACGCTTCAATTCCAGCGACACGAATACTTTCGACGCTCAGATTAGCCAGCTGCTTCCATCCAATGCGTCGGTGGCCTTGATATTGTCAGCCGGAGAGGAAGACACAAATGAAGGGTTTAATGCCGACTTCACTCAAACCAGCGGCAGCTTCAACTATCAGCCATCCGAGTACCTGTACGTATCCGCGTTGCTCGGACAGCACGTACGCTCATTCAATATTTCCGGAGCTCCGGACCTCGATAGCACGATTTACTCGCTAGCATTAAACTTTACTCCAGCGGATTTTACGGAAATTTCCATTCGAGCTAACAGCTCGGTCAGTGCCTCACTATTTTCCAACCAGACCCGCGAGAACGAAACCTTCAGCATCAACTTGAGCCAACGCTTGCTGGATATGCTCGATCTCAGCTTGAGTTACGGCGAGAATTCAGCTAGCTACCTGTCAGCTATCGCGGCCAATGATGAAACCCGCTCGGACGAATACGAGTTTTTCGACGCCCGCATAAGTTTCGACATTCTGGAACGGGGAGCGATATCCATTTTCTTCCGGGATCAATCCAACGATTCCGATGACGCTTTTTTTGGGTACGATGGCAGCCAGCACGGTGTGGAAGCGAGTGTAGCATTTTGAGAGAGTGTCTTATAGGTCAAAATGCAGTCTAATATAAATGGAGGAAAGACTGATGATTGAGTTACAGCTATTTCGAAAAGGGTATTCGCGGCTGCTGAGGGTTGCGTCTTTGTCATGCAGGCCGGAACTACGGCCGCCAGGCAAGCAGCCCCACCTTTTTGCACGTGGTGTTAGGTGGATTTGACTTTTTGGAAACAAGTTTCATAACTTGTACCCTAAATAAAAGGTCCTGACAATTTCGCTATGGCGAAAGGATCTTGGCCTGATCTCGCGAATGCGGGTGAAGGATCCAGCGAAGCGATGTTAATTATAATCGATTGGCTGCATCCTCCTTCGCTCGCTTGCACGAGACTTCCGCCTTAAAACCCTATGGCGAGACGGGGCGGCAAGACGCGCAAGCAGCCCTACCTTAATGCTAATTTGCGATAAGCGATTGCGTCAAAGGCCCGTGCACTGCGCTGCTGTTTGCAGGGGTCGATGAATTCGAGGTCGGGGAATTTGAGGAAGTCTCGGTCGAGGGTGAAGATGCGTTTGACGCCGTTGGAAAGGAGCAGACCCGCCAGCTGGGCATCGGCTACTATGTTTCCGCGAATGACTTGGTCGGCGTTTTGCTTTTTGTAGGCCACCCAGACGTCTTCGCCTTCACCGATGATTCTCGTGCTTCGGGCCTCCAGTAGGGAATCAATGCTCTTAACGGCCATCTGAGGAGAAAGCAGTTTCAGGCTGCTTCGTACCAGACTGCATCAATACATTGCCACGCTGAAAAAAGAGGAAGAAGGTTTCCGATGTTCAAACTTTGCGATCTTCGTGCTCATTGCGGCTAATAATAGAAGTCAAATGTTCGATCACGGGATTAAGCGAGCTTTGCCTAATTTTCGCAGGAAATACGAGCTAGCTTAAATTCTCTGGTTCCTCATGATTGTTGTATAAATCACTCTGTATTAACTACTCAAAATATTTCGTCCCTTAACTAACTACAGGATACACTTAGGCTCTTGTTATTTTTTTCAAGTTTTACTTATTTTTCCCTTGTGCACTAGCAGTATTCCCTTAGCTTAAAACCCTAATACCCAATATCTGCGGTCCAGGAACACGACCGATCCGCTTGCCCTAAAACCCCAACTATTATTTCTTATAAAGGCTGCTTTGCTGTGCCCTACCGGCTTGCTGTTACCCTAGCTACACTAATAATATTACCCCAACTCTCCGCCATTAGCGTCTGGATTAATAAAATCCACTACGACAATTCTGGCGGAGACGTTGGGGAGTTTGTGGAGATCGCAGGAGTGGCGGGGATCAATCTGACCGAATACTTAGTAACGCTCTACACTGGCTCAAACGGCACTGTCTACGATACCATTAATCTCAGTGGCGTGATATCCGATGAATCTAACGGGTTCGGAGCTTTGGCATTTTTCGAATCTGGAATTCAAAACGGAGCGCCTGATGGCCTCGCTTTCGCTGATGATACCAACAATCTTTTACAGTTTCTCAGCTATGAGGGCGCATTTGTCGGCTTGGGCAGACCGGCTAATGGAATCTCCAGCACTGATATTGGCGATTCCGAATCAAGTTCCACAGCAACAGGCTAGTCTTTACAGTTCACTGGCTTCGGTAATGCATATTTCGCCTTTAATTGGTCCGGACCCTCAGCCGAATCGCCCGGAACGTTGAATACGATTCAGTCGTTTCCCCAACCCACGATTTCTGTGCCAGGGACGCCCCTGCCCGACGGTGGAGCTTCGAGCGGGTTGCTAACGCTGGCGTTGAGCGGGTTGTTGCTTCTTCGACGGATGATCTAACCGGTATATCCAATCGGCAGCAGTTCATCGAGAACTGAGGGAACGGTTTTGACCCTGAATTATCTTATCTATTGGAAATCGCGTTGTAAAGCGGCTCCTAATTTCGAAAACAACCTAGGTTGAAGCATATGGGCAACCGGAAGTATTGCGGTAGCCCAAGCCGATTTTGTAATACACTAGCACAGGCTTCTCGCCTGTTTTCATCCAGCACCTATTATCCAATCCCGAACACAGGCAGAATGCCTGTGCTAACTTTTCCACAGGTCGCCCAGATCGACCACTACCAGATGAAATCTAGGCCTCTCAATCGATCAGGGTTCTCAGGTAAGTCGCGTAACTGGTTTTGCCAAGAAACATAATGCGGGCTTCCAAGCCGTCGCGGGATAGCCATTCTTGCTTAAAGGCGATGGCTTCCAGACAAGCCATCTTAAGTCCTTGGCGCTCTTCGATAACCCGCACGAACTCGGCAGCGTCCAATAAAGACTTATGGGTACCCGTATCCAGCCAGGCAGTACCGCGCCCCAGTAGCTCTACATTAAGCTCACCTCGATCAAGATACACTTGGTTGAGATCAGTGATCTCCAGCTCACCCCTCGCAGACGGCTTGATTTGCTTGGCAATCTCTACGACGCGGTTATCGTAAAAATAGAGCCCGGGAATAGCGAATCTCGATTTTGGTCTTTCTGGCTTTTCCTCGATAGAGAGAACACGTCCATCGTCAGCAAACTCTACGACGCCGTAGGCAGTTGGATTGGAAACAGGATAACCAAAAATACTAGCGCCCGATTGTCGGGCATCAGCCGCGTTCACCGTATTTACCAAGGAGTGACCGTAAAAGAGATTGTCGCCCAAAACCAAAGCAGCTGGAGCACTCCCGAGAAATTTCTCTCCAATCAAGAAAGCTTGAGCCAAGCCTTCGGGTCGTGGCTGCACTTCGTATTCAAATTTCACGCCAAAATCGCTACCGTCGCCTAGCAATCGCTGGAAGAGCGGCGTATCCTGGGGTGTCGATATGATAAGTATATCCCTGATTCCTGCCAGCATGAGCAAGGAAATCGGGTAGTAAATCATGGGCTTGTCGTAAATCGGCATCAATTGTTTGGATACTGCTATGGTACAAGGGTAAAGCCGAGTGCCGGACCCGCCGGCGAGTACGATGCCTTTTCGTTTGGATTCAGAAGTCATTGAATGGAAAAATTTTTTATTAACCGCAAAATACGCTATCCGACTCCACCAGTGACAGCGGGACAAGAGATCGCAAAGGGTTTACCGAATTATGAAGGAGGAATTATGAATTAGGTGAGATATTTTTAAACCGATGCGCCCACAAAGAATCTTTTAACTAATTTACTCTCCCTACGATCTGTTCTCTCGATTATCGAGCAATGTAGTGAACTAACATCTTCTATATTTTGGATAATTCTCCGCGATCTCCGAGGGTTCCGCGGTTAGTTTCTTCGTTTACCCAGCGCCTAGGCGTTCGCGGGCGTACTTCTTTTCCGCTATGTCTTGGCACCAGTCTTTATTTTCTATATACCACTCCACTGTTTTGCGGATGCCGGTATCGAAGGTTTCCGCGGGACTCCAGCCGCACTCTGCTTCAATGCGGCTACAATTGATAGAGTAGCGGCGATCATGTCCCGGGCGGTCTTTGACGTAGGTAATTAAATCATCGTAGGAATTATTGCCCTCTAAGTTCGGATTCTCTGAAGCGGGTCTGAGCTCATCGAGGATGGCACAAATCCGCCTTACAATTTGAATGTTCTCCATCTCGCTACGCCCGCCAATACAATAGGTTTCTCCCAGTTGCCCTTTGGTCAAGGCCGCCAGGATACCCGTACAGTGATCCTCCACGTAGAGCCAATCCCGTATCTGCTTACCATCGCCGTAGATGGGCAGCGGTTTGCCTTCAAGGGCATTGAGGAGCACGAGGGGAATCAGTTTTTCTGGGAACTGATAAGGCCCATAGTTGTTGGAGCAATTCGTCGTTACTACCGGCATGCCGTAGGTGTGAAAGTAGGAACGGACGAGAAAATCACTAGATGCCTTGGAGGCGGAGTACGGGCTGTTAGGGGCGTATGCCGTGGTTTCGCAAAAGGCGGGATCATCTGGAGCGAGTGTGCCAAAGACTTCGTCCGTGGATACGTGAAGGAAGCGAAAGGCATCTCTACGATCACCTTCCAAGGTTTCCCATCGCCTCTTGGCAGCCTGTAGCAGGCGGAGCGTGCCGACCACATTAGTCTGCACGAAGGGTTCGGGTCCGTCAATCGAGCGATCCACATGGCTCTCGGCAGCAAAGTGGACGATGGTGTCGACTTCGTTATCTTCCAGTAGCGAGGAAAACAAAGCTTGATCGCAGATGTCGCCCTCGACGAAACTGTAGGAGTCGCTGCCTTCGAACTCGGTTAGATTGGCTCGGTTGCCCGCATAGGTCAGGGCATCAAGATTGACGAGACGATCGTATCCATTTTCTGATAGTAATGCTCCATTATTTTGAAGGAGCATTCTAACGAAATTGGACCCGATAAACCCGCAGCCGCCGGTGACAAGAACTGAATTCGTCATAATTAATTTTGTCCGCTACCTACGCAAAATATCGCTAAAGTTCGATATTGCTAATTAGTATTCAAATATTGGAAGCGCACGACTGCTCTTTCTTGTGTATGCGGTTTGCTAGATTGCGATTCGATTCTAATAATATTTCGCGTCATTTAGAGCGCTTAGCAGACTCGTTTTTCATTAACCTTCCCGTTTCCAGTTCTTCAGGGACCAATCGAGGGCTTCTTGAACAGGGCGCATGTGGATGCCGACGCTTTTCAGTTTGGCGGTATCCAGAACGCAATTGGAACGAGGAGTCTTGGCCGCTTTGGACATGAACTCCTCATCGCTGTCAAAGAACTTGTAGCCCTTGTTGTTGACCCCATGCTTGAGGATGAGCTCGACGACGTCGGAGGTGGTTACCGACCCTGGATTGGTGACGTTGTAGATACCGTAGGGAACTTCCTTTTCTACGCAGCTCCAGCAAGCTTCTACAAAGTCCTCCAGATGACTTAATGAGTTACGGGCTTGGAGAAGATTTTCATAACGCTGCAGTTTCGAAAGGTAATTACGAGGGCCATCGTTCTCATTGAATGGTATGCGCAATCTCCATACATAGCCCTTTGGCTCGCTTTCATGTTCCCAAGCCAACCACTCAGTGCCTCTATCAGCTTCCCGCCAGCCCAGCACTTCCTCGCCCAAAGCCTTGGTTCCACTGTAGAACGAGCAAGGCGGTTGGCGGAAAGAGAAATTCGGAGCATCGTCTTCCCGCCAGCCACCTCCGCCGGGACGTTCGCCAGCAAAAATGCAGCCGCTGGATACATGCCCCCAGGCGATTCCCACTTCCGCGCACACTTCGCCAATAACGGCGGGGAGAATCGCGTTGCCATCGAGGCAGTTGCCCTTTTCCAGCTCGCAGGCATCCACATTGGGCTTGCCCGTATAGCCCGCGCAATTGATGAGGAAGGAGGCTTTTTTTGTTTTTAGCGAGCCAACCAAGTCAGCCTTGTTGGCGAATGTGAATTGACGTCCGCTTAGGGCCTCCCATTCTACCAATCTTCCGGTAAGCTGCTTTTGAAACACTTGACCTACATAGCCAGCGCCACCGAGTAAGATTATCATACTGTCGTTGCGTTAAGAGGGGTCTTAAAAATTTTCCAGTCGTTCATCGTCGACCAGTCCATATAAATTTTTCAGGAACCATGACGATATCTGAAGGCTTGAGAAAAAATGGCTCCACGTCCTCGCCCTCCAAAACCGCTTGCAGATCCAAATTGTAGTTTTGGCGGCGATCTCCCTCCGTCCGAATGACTCTCACTTTCTTGAGATTGGCCTGTTTGGGATCGTAACCCGCTTTCAGGACCGCTTCCAAAGCCGTGAGACGGCGATCGCTCATGATTTCACCTGGCTGAAGAACGGTGCCCTGCACATAGATGGGGAAAGTGGAGGAAAGAAGCGTAACCGTCACCTCCTTGGTGACGATCTGATCGTCATACCATTCTAGCAGCCTATCCTCTAACTGGGAGGAGGTGTAGCCAGTAACTTCCTTTTCCCCGACAAAGGTCAAGGTGATCTTGCCATCACGTCGAATCCGTTGCTCGTCGCTCAATTCTGGGGCCCCTGGAAAGGAAATCCTAATCACGTCACCCACCAGTAGCTCCAGCGATTCGCTCGATTCCGTCCCATCGCTGGAATCGCTCTCAGCTGAAAAGACCTGGGGGCTACAGACCAAAGCGATAATCAGAGCCCATAGAGCGCCGAGGATCTTAAAGCGTGATTCTTTTTTCATGTTCTTGAAAGTTACCTTGTTTGCTATGAAAGCGAGACCGGTCCAGCAAGGCGAAACCCGCAAACACCGCTCAATCGATAATGGAACGACACAATTAGCCAAAAATTGAACCGTCTTGGGTGAAATTCTAGGGTTAGGTAAATCGCGGTTTGCTTATAATTTGGTCGGGCTGAAGCGCCGACCTACTTTTCACTGATCCAATTCGTACACCTCTACCAGGACCACGCCTCGGGTCGAATTGGCACTCTGAACGACTGCAGTATACACGCCTGGGTCGAGCCAAATAACTTTCGCCGCGGACTGCGAATTTTGGCCGAAGTCAAACGCGCCTGATCGGCTAGCCGCATCCGTTACCACTGAGCCCTCCTCCTGCCAGTCGTCGTTCTCAGCTATAAAAGTCGAGCCTTCGCTAGTCTTCTGATAGATACTCAGCAAGGGATTCTCTAGGGCATTAGATACTCCGAGCTCTTCTAGCTCCGAGCCCATCGCTCGAATGAGCATCCGTTTCGGGGCATCGCCAGTGACGGCAAATCCAGCTACGGTTACCTGGTTTCCCCGGGCAACTTCACCTCGCATGGAAATATTAGCCAACGTTGCTGCTTTTGGATCACCTGTCGCTTCCGAAACATCGAATACTTCAACTAAAGCCGTGCCATCAGTCCCGGTGGCGTTTTTCACCACCGCGGTGTAAACTCCCTGCGGCAGTTCAATAACCATGGCGGCATCGAGACTGCCGGCTGATAGGGCCGAGGCTCCTACCTGTTGGGAACTGATCGATATTTCAGATACATTGGCCGCCTCCTGCCAATTATCGTTCGTCGCGAAAGGATCGGTTTCTCCCAAACGGTAAAGCGATAGTCGCGGGTCCCCGATCGCGTTAAACACACCCCGATTCGCTAGTTCAGGCCCCAAACCTCGGATGAGCACTTTCATTGTCCCACCGCCGCTGACAACGAAACCAGCGATCATCGTACTCGATCCCGCTCCAACTTGGCCCCGAATAGAGGTATTCACAAGGAGCCGGCGAGCGGCGACGTCCTCACGCTGCCCAGCAACCGCGTAATTGTTAGAGCCAACCAACAGGCTGCCGTTAAGGCCCTTGACTGAATCACCCAGCTGCAGAGCCAATGCATATTCACCATTTATGTCGGCAGTGAGCACTCCTTGGCTATCGATCGACGCCTCTCCCGAAGCGCCCGATGTCCCTAAGCCAAAAGATACAAAAGCCTGCCCATCGGGTCCTGCGATTACGAGAACTTGGCCATCCGATGTATTGGGCAAGACCGCAGTGTAGAATCCATTTAAATCGGTGGTCGCTCCTCGGCCATTAGCCCTTTCTCCAGCAAAACTGTAGGCTGATTCGGTGAAGAAACCGCTTACGCTTTCAAGGTCAGCGTTCCCCTCCATTACAACGAGTCCGTTTTCATCGGCGTATTGGAAGGACCCAGATTCCGAAATTTGAAGATCGACGATCTCCATTGGCTCAGAGCCAAAGTCTGACAGAAACACAGCCGACTTGTCCTCTCGAACCATCAAAGCGAACGTTCCCCCGTCAGGCGAGACAGATCCAAAGTAGAACCTGCGCGAGGGAGCAACGTTGACCTTGATGGTAGCGCTCTCAACCGCTTCCAGCCCTTGAGCAATGCCCCCCGTTTTGATCTCCACCCAATACTGGGTATCTTCCGTTCGGGTGTCTGTAGTGTAGCTAGGGCCAGTCGCCCCTTCGATGGGCTTACCACGATCTCCCGACACGCCACGATACCACTGGTACGTAAGGCCTGGTCCAGATGCAGCCACAGAAAGCGTTGCCGTTCCTTCTTGCTCGATTAAGACATCCACCGGACTCTCAACAATTTTAATCAGGCTCTCCACGGTCAATTGAACGACGTTACTGGAAACACCGCCCAGCTCGTTGAATACCTCAACCGAATATGCGCCTGCATCCTCCAAGCTCACCTGGTTGAACAGCAGCTCCGCACTATTCGCCCCTTCTATGGGCTGGCCATTACGGAGCCACTGGATTTTGGCCGCCGGGTATGCAGACACCTCGACATCGAGGGCCGTAATGTCACCAACGATGGCCTCCGTGTTCACCGGTTGGCTGACAATAACCGGAGCGGTCTGCACTACCACGTCCAAGGTTTCTACAGTATCTGTCACACCATCGCTCACTGTCACGGTTACCGTAGTCACACCCAACTCTCCGACCGCTGGAATGATAAACAGATTGCGGTTCTCTCCGCTTCCACCGACAGCGATATTCTCATTCGGCAACAAGAGCGTATTCGAGCTTTCCACCGTGATCGAAAGATCCGAAGCCGGCGTTTCATTGTCTTGCACCGAGAACGCTACTGGGGTGAGCGTTTCGCCGATCGAAGTAAAGATTTCATCGAGAGGACTGATAGTTGGAGCGGCCACCTCTCGTACCTCAAGCTCGAAGGTTTCGATAACGGCGTTCATGCCGTCGCTTATTGAAATCGTGATGGTAGCCGTTCCGCTTCTGCCTTCCGTCGCCGTAAGTCCAATCGAGCGATTTGGGCCTGAACCGCTCAAAACGATCCCCGATTCCCCAATCAAACCAGTATTGGAGGAAATCGCCGATACGACTAGATCTGACAAAGTCGTATCAGCATCTCCAATTGTGAACTCAAGCAGGGCTGAAGTGATTCCCTCAGGAAGAGAGAGATCAGCAAATTTGCTAATCGACGGCGCCAGATTAACCGGTGTTTCAACCGCGACAAATACCGCTTCCTCATACACCCCAAAATCAGTAGTCACCACTGCTTTCAATGCATGCATACCCTCTGACAAAGAGCTGAAGGTGAACTCATAGGGACTGGAATTATCGGTGGCTGCAAAGTTGTCGTTTTCGAAGTATTGCACGCTTTGAATCGCTGATTCCGCTCCGCTAACGACGACCTGAAAGGCGTCGGCTTGCCCGGGCTCATAAACTCCACCTCGCAAGCCACTAAAACCAATAACCATCGTATCCGCCTCATTGCTACCACTCGGTTCGACAGACCCGGAAGCGGAGTTCGAGTAACCTGAATCACCAAATTCGTTAAAAGCCCGGACCCGGTAAGTGTAGTTTTGACCCTCTGCGATCGTCGTGTCCTGATAGAACGCCACGTTCGCCCCAACTGTGGCGATCTCAGTAAAGGATGAACCATCCAAGGAGCGCTCGATGCGGAAGCCGTCTTCGTTGTTGGAATTGTCGTTCCAAGAAAGCGTCAGTTCGGCCGCACTAGCCATGTGACCGATGGTGGCAACACCTAGGATCAGCCCAATGAAGCGGCGAAGCAGCCCTCTGCTCCGGACACCGACTGCTTGAAGATATGATACTGTGAAATGAGTCTCGCCTATCATGCTCAGGGCAAGGCTTCGTCTCATTTGTAGAAAACCTGAGATCGCGCAGAGCGATTTGACGACACTTTTAAAAGGCGTAGATCAGCTCCCTCAATTACCACTGGGGGCTATTCCAATCGAAGCCCGCGGATATCCGCTAAGTCCACTCGTGAAAAAGAGGGCGGATTCTAAACAGTAGAGGGCGGCAGTCGCGGGATCAGGTTCAACCCTCGATTCAGACTACCGCTTTAATACCGAACTCTGCCCCGATTTCCACAAATTCGCCCTCTGGGAAACTAAGGAGCAAAGTTTTTGCCAAAGCGCCGACCATACTAGCTAACGATGGCTCTACTTACGACAAAACGCACTTCGCCCTCGAAATCCCAATTGCGGCACAAGGATGCCAGCTCTTCAGTTGGATTTTTGGAATCGCAAAAGCTCGCTCGTCAAAAGGGTTACGGAAAGCGGGCCAAACGCTGCAAATTGAATTTGGAGGACCGAGCCGGTCCTCCCTGCCAAATGGCCAAAGCTGTCGAAACGTTCTTTGGGTGGCGGCCGATTTCACGCCCACGCTACTTCTCAGCGGGACTAGAGCAGCGCATACCGACATGGGCGCGGGCTAACCTGCGCGAAGTAGTAGTTGGTTCTTACGACTAGAAATAGCAGGAGCGGGTTTATCCCCCGATGGATTCAAAATCGCGGGATAAACCCGCTCCTACATTCTCCCACTATTTAAGTTCACTCACGGTTGCAGCCTGTAGCGCAGCGAATAACCAGATGCCAAAATCCGCATCCAGTTAATCTGGCCCGGCATGCCTCGCCGCAGTCCATCCGCTACGTGTAGGTGAGGCCAAGCTCCACCTTTCTCAAGCTTCGCTGCAAGATCTCGGATCGTGCAAACCATGATCCTGCAGCGAGGCGATTCTTTTCATTTATTCCTCGTCCAACTTTCAACTGGCTTCTCCATCCGTTTCGCCTTGCGCCTCTTTCCAACAGTGTGACACAACTTGGGCAAAATTCACCATATGCCCAAGCGTACTGACATCGAAACGATTCTTATTATCGGAGCTGGCCCTATCGTCATAGGCCAAGCTTGCGAGTTTGACTATTCAGGAACACAGGCCTGCAAGGCGCTAAAAGAAGAAGGCTACAAAGTCATCCTGGTTAATAGCAATCCCGCCACCATTATGACGGATCCCGAGTTCGCGGATGTCACCTACATCGAACCATTGACGGTAGAGGCGGTAGAAAAGATCATCGCGAAAGAGAAACCAGATGCTCTCTTGCCGACTCTCGGCGGACAAACGGCATTGAATTTATCGCTAGATCTCGACAAAGCCGGCATTCTAACGAAACACGGCGTGGAGATGATCGGGGCCCGGCCCGATGCGATTAAAAAAGGCGAGGACCGCGAGCTCTTCAAGGAAGCCATGCTGAAGATTGGGCTCGACGTCGCCCGATCCCGAACCGTGAAATCTCTAGCCGCAGCCAAAGAAGCTGCGGACGCAATCGGCACGTACCCCTTCATTATTCGCCCCAGCTTTACGCTCGGCGGCTCAGGTGGAGGCATCGCTTACAATAAAGAGGAGTTCGAGCAAATCGTCTCCCATGGATTGGAGGTTTCCCCCGTACATGAGGTGCTCGTCGAAGAGTGCTTGCTCGGCTGGAAGGAATACGAGATGGAGGTCATGCGGGACCGGAAAGACCAGTGCGTCGTCATTTGCTCAATCGAGAATTTCGACCCCATGGGAGTCCATACAGGGGACTCCATTACCGTGGCCCCCTCGATGACTCTAACCGATCGCGAATACCAGTCCATGCGCGACGCCTCCTTCGCCGTAATCCGTGAGATCGGTGTGGAGACAGGTGGTTCGAATATCCAGTTCTCTATTTGCCCGGATACCGGACGCATGGTTGTCATCGAGATGAATCCACGCGTATCCAGAAGTTCCGCGCTAGCCTCAAAAGCAACTGGATTCCCAATTGCCAAGTTCGCTGCCAAGCTCGCTGTAGGCTACAGTCTGGACGAAATTCCGAATGACATCACTCAAAAAACGCCAGCCAGCTTTGAGCCCACCATCGACTACGTCGTCACTAAAATTCCACGCTTCACCTTTGAGAAGTTCCCAGGAGCCGACGATACCCTGACGTCATCCATGAAGTCGGTCGGGGAAACCATGGCCATCGGTATGACCTTCAAGGAGTCGTTTCAAAAGGCCTTGCGCTCATTGGAAATCGGATCGTGGGGTTTCGGAGGCGGTAAACTCGGGGACGACGAGCTGCCTAGCAAAGACGTGATCAAAGGAAAACTCGTTCGCCCCAATGCAGAGCGGGTCTTCTATCTTCGCTACGCTTTCAAAGCAGGCTTCTCTGCGGAGGAGATGTTTGAACTAACCAAGATCGATCCCTGGCTTATTCGTCAATTGGAGCAAATCAGCGAGCTTGAGGACGAGCTTAAGTCCAAAAATTTGGATACGGTCGATACCGACTCGCTACGTCTGGCCAAGGAATATGGATTTTCGGATCGCCAATTGGGTTGGCTGCTAGATTGCCCATGGGATCAGGTCAAAGAGAAACGCAAAAGCCTGGGCATCGAAACGGTGTATCGATTGGTGGATACTTGCGCGGCTGAATTCTCCGCGGAAACTCCGTATTACTATTCTTCATACGGGGTAGAAAACGAGATCTCTTCATCCGAAAAGGAGAAGATCATGATTATCGGCGGTGGGCCCAACCGAATTGGTCAAGGCATCGAGTTCGATTACTGTTGTGTGCACGCCTCCTTCGCGCTTCAAGAGCTTGGATACGAATCTGTGATGGTTAATTCCAATCCAGAAACGGTATCCACAGATTACGATACGTCCGACAGACTGTTTTTCGAGCCACTCACTTTGGAAGACGTCCTCGAGATCTATAACCAAGAAGGGTGTTCTGGAGCCATTGTCCAGTACGGTGGGCAAACGCCATTGAATCTAGCCTCGCAGCTGAAATCCTACGGGGTAAACATTATCGGCACATCTCCGGAGAGCATAGATACTGCCGAAGACCGCGAATTGTTTAAGCGAATCCTCGATGAAGTAGGCCTAAAGCAACCCGAGAATTTGACTGCTCTCAACGAGGCCGAAGCCTACGAGATGGCAGAACAAGTGGGTTTCCCGATTCTCGTACGCCCCTCGTTCGTTCTCGGCGGCCGAGGCATGTTTATTGTCTATAGCATGGACGAACTCCGCGGCGTCATCCGGGAAGCCTTCGAGGCCTCTCCAGGAAAGCCAGTGCTTCTCGACAAATTTCTCGAGGATGCGATCGAGCTCGATGTAGATTGTATTTCCGATGGCGAAACCACACTGATCGGGGGAATGCTCGAGCATATCGAGTTCGCTGGCGTTCACAGCGGGGATGCTGCGATGGTCCTGCCCCCGCACACTTTAGGCGACGAAATGATCGAAACGGTGAGGCAGGCGAGCTACCGATTGGCCAAAGCTCTCAGCGTTGTTGGTTTGATGAACATTCAGTTCGCGATCAAAGACGACCAGCTCTACGTTTTAGAAGTGAACCCGCGGGCCTCGCGAACTGTTCCCTTCGTCTCGAAAGCCATCGGCGTACCGCTAGCGAAACTAGCGGCCAAGCTAATGACCGGCAAGACGCTGTCGGAACTAGGATTTACCGAAGAAATGACCCCGAAACACTGGTGCATCAAAGAATCGGTTTTCCCATTTGTACGCTTCCCAGGCACCACTATTCGCCTAGGACCAGAAATGCGTTCAACGGGAGAGGTCATGGGGCTCGATACCGACTTTGGGATCGCATTTGCCAAAACTCAAGCTGCTGCAAAGCCTGGTCTACCTACTGAAGGCAACGTCTTCCTAAGCGTTAAGGACAGCGACAAGCCCAAAGCCGTGGAACTTGCGAAGGATCTCGCCTCACTAGGATTCCAGATTTATTCGACCATCGGGACCGCCGACTTTCTAAAAGAAAACGGCATCGAAACGAAGAAGCTTTTCCGCATCGCAGAGGGCAGACCCAACGTTATCGACCTCATCAAGAACGGTGAAATGCAGATGGTAATCAACACGCCCTCTGGCATGATTCCTCGTAAAGACGAAAACCATATCCGGTCAGTCGCTTACGCAAACAGCATCTGCATCATGACCACACTAACTGGAGCCATGGCCGCTGTTGCCGGAATCGGCTCCTTGAAGGAAAAGGATTTTGAGGTCCGGTCCTTGCAAAGCTACGTGGCTAAGAACGTAGCTACGGTCTAAATCACGAAATCCTTCTTGTGAAAGGCAATTAAGAGCCCTTCGCTTTACGTCGATATACCGCTTTGCAAGTTATGAGCAGCCAACCACCCAGACTGGTCGCATTACTCTCCGGGCCCGACCAAAGGGGCCTGGTCGCCAAGGTTTCCAATTGGATATTCGAGCGTCAGGGGAACATAATCCATGCTGATCAGCATCGCGACCAAGAAGAGGGCGTGTTCTTCCAGCGTATCGAATGGGCCATTGAGTCTACAAAAGATCCTAAACAGGAAGCTGAGGCCTTCCATTCATTCGGCGACTCGATCGGAATGCGTACTCAAGTAGCTATCGCCGGTGTTAAGCCAAAGGTAGCAGTTCTCGTTTCCAAAGCGGATCACTGTTTTCATGACTTAATGCTCCGATGGAAAGCTGGGGACTACCCCTGTGATATTGCCTTGATTATATCCAATCACGACAATTTGAGGAACGCTTCGGAACAGTATGGCGTGCCATTCGAACACATCCCGGTAACTAAGGACACGAAGTCGGAAGCCGAAGCTCAACAACTTTCGATCCTCAAGAAAGATGACATCGAGCTCGTCATCATGGCTAGGTACATGCAGATCCTCTCTAGCATCTTCCTGGATACCTTCGGGAGGCCCGTAATCAATATCCACCACTCTTTCCTACCTGCATTCGCTGGAGCGAAGCCCTATCATCAGGCCCACAAAAAGGGGGTAAAACTGATCGGGGCTACCGCCCACTACGCTACCGCCGATCTCGATCAAGGCCCTATTATCCATCAGGCCGTCACCCAGATTACCCATCGGAATAACGTGGGCGATCTCATCCGCAAAGGGCGGGACCTCGAAAAACTCACCTTGGCCCAAGCAGTTTCCTGGCACTTGGAGAATCGCATCCTAGTTTACGAGAACAAAACCGTGGTCTTCGACTGAGGGTCTCAATACTTTTCCACGAACTCGTCTATTAACCTGGCCAAACGAGAGAGGGTTCCATGGCAAACTACGACTTGTAGGAGCGGGTTTACCCCGCGATTTTGAGCCTAGATCTTTTGCGCCAGCGCGGGATAAACCCGCTCCTACACTCGACTTCGCTACGAGTAGACGTGTATGAGCAGTTTCCGGCGCCAGCCCGATTTGCCACAGAGGCCATTCAACGGCATCGCAGACCCTGGAATCGGGCAAATGAATGGCAGGGCTTCGAAATTGCTTTAAATTGGGCTGAAAACGCGCTCAATCACCCATTCTCTTACCTAGCCCTCGTAAAAATGGCCAAATCAAAAGACGAAGATAACCCAAAACCTAAGAGCGACGAACGCAATCTAGTGGATGCGGCTGCAACGGGCGGAGCCGATCTCGAAGATCAGCTCGCTCAAATTTGGGAGGAAAACAAGAAATTCATCATTTACTGCGTGGCGGGTATCTTCGTCGTTTTCGGTATATACCACTTCAGTAAATTCATGGTGGCCCAAGCGGAGGCCTCGCTAAAAGAGGATTACGCATCGGCTGACGACAGCGCCTCCAAGCTAGCCTTTGCGGAAAAGGAATCCAGTAATCCGCTCGGCGGCTTCGCCTACAGCGAACTGGCGGGGGAAGCTTATGAGAGCGGGGATTTCCAAGAAGCGGCTGACTATTACGCCAAGGCAGCGAAATCAGCTAGGGGAGCCATTCGCGACGCCGCTTTGATGGGACAAGCCATGTCGCTACTGCAAAGCGGGGACAGCGGGCAGGCTAGAGATATTCTAGAGGATATAGCCTCCAGCGAGGACGCCGGAAACGCGACCGAAGCCCGATATCGCCTCGCGGAATTAGCCGTCGCCGATAAAGATTACGAAGTTGCTCGCGACCTTATTACCGAGATTCAATCCAACTTTTCTCAGGAGACCTTTTATTGGATACAAAAGGCGATGTCTCTGCAGAGCAAGCTGCCTCCAGTAGAGAGCGCCGCTGCCGAGAGCTGAGCGAATCGCAATATTTGAGGGTAGAGACGGGAAGCAAAGCTCGCCCGTAGGTCGGCCGCTACCTTTATGAGACCCTCCCGTAAAAGGATGACAGTCGATCAAACCCTTAAGCCAGTGTGATGAGATCGATTACTGCTCGATAAATTCCTTTTGGGCTCCGTATCGAGCTCTTAGCCGGAGGCCTTGAAGGCGAATGAATCCTGTCGCGTCATCGGGATTGTAGTCGCTTTGGACACCTTCCATCGACGCCACGTCCTCATCATAAAGCGAGTACGGGCTTTTGCGTCCCACAGTCGTTACGTTGCCTTTATACAACTTGAGCCTAACCGTACCTGTTACCGTTTTTTGGCTATCATCTATTAAGGCCTGCAGAGCTTCTCGCTCTGGAGCATACCAAAATCCATTATAAACTAATTCCGCGTATTTAGGAATCAACCCATCTCGCAGGTGCTCGAGATCGCGATCCATGGTCAGAGACTCAATCTGCTTGTGCCCCATCATTAGAATCGTGCCACCTGGAGTTTCATAAACTCCGCGACTCTTCATCCCAACAAAACGGTTTTCGACGATATCCACGCGCCCAATACCGTGCTTACCAGCTAAGGCGTTGAGCGTTTTTAATACTTGTACCGGGTTCATCGACTGGCCGTCGACAGCGATGCAATCGCCTTTCTCGAATTCCAGATCAACATATTGGGCTTCGCTGGGAGCGTCTTCAGGATCTACCGTCAACTTGTACATGTCCTTGTTTTCAGGCGTCGTCGGATCAAACCAGGGATCTTCTAGTATGCCCGCTTCGTAGGAAATATGGAGCAGATTCCTATCCATCGAGTAAGGCTTGGAAGCGGACGCTTCCACGTTGATTCCATGCTCCGCGCAATAGTCGATCATCTCGCTTCTGCCGGGAAAGGCGTTGCGGAAGACGTCCATTCGCCAGGGAGAAATAGTCTTCAGATCCGGGGCTAGAGCGGCATAGGAAAGCTCAAACCTAACTTGATCGTTTCCTTTGCCAGTCGCGCCATGAGCCAAGGCGTCTGCCCCCACTTTGCGAGCCAGATCGATTTGGGCCTTTCCAATCAGAGGCCGAGCGATCGACGTTCCCAGAAAGTACTGGCCCTCGTATATCGCGTTGGCCCGCATGATGGGATAAATAAAATCCACGGCGAATTCATTCACCAAATCGAGGGTGTAGTGCTCGCTGGCGCCCGTGGCTTTCGCCTTATCTTCCAAGCCTTCCAGCTCTTCTTCTTGGCCAACATCCGCCGCGAAGGTGACAACTTCTGCGCTGTAGTGGTCTTTCAACCACCGAACAAGGACCGAGGTATCCAGTCCCCCTGAATAGGCTAGTACGATTTTCATTTATGAACAATTTTTGATTAATTAACCACTAATCTCACGATTTCACACGAATTATTTTCAAGATCTTAACTTCAAGTATTTTGGATCGAATCGTGGAACCGATCCTACAACTAAAAAATAAGTTAGGCTTTAACGCTCTGGGCAAGTACTGCCATGATCGCTTTCTGGGTATGAAGCCGATTCTCGGCTTGATCGAAAATGATCGATTGGTCCCCATAAAGGACTTCTTCCTGTACTTCCATCCCCTTGTATGCAGGAAGGTCGTGCATGAATAGGGCGCTGGGCTTGCCCAACTTCATCAAATCCTCGGTCACCGAGTATGGCTTCATCACTTCGATACGCTCAGCAGACTCTTCTTCCTGCCCCATGCTCACCCAGGTATCCGTGTAAAGAACGTCAGCATTGCGAGCTGCCTCTTCTGGATCGCTGGTAAATTGGTAGCTTGGAGCATGTCCCGATTTTTGGAGCAAATCCTGGATTTCGTCACCCGGGGCGTAGTCCGGCGGTCCCGCCAGAACGAGTTCCATTTGAAACAAGGCGGCTCCCAATATCCAGGAATTGGCGATGTTGTTAGCTGTATCTCCGAAGTAGGCGATTTTCTTGCCCTTTAGCGACTCCATCAAGTCGCCCCCATTCGACCATTTCTCGGCCATGGAGAACGCATCGGTAAAAGTCTGGCATGGATGCAGGAGATCAGTCAGAGCATTGACAACGGGCATTGTCCCCTTTTGGGCCAGCTCTTCCAATTCGCTATGTTCGTATGTGCGCACGATCAAACCGTGCACAAAACGCGATAAAACATTAGCGGTGTCATAAATCGATTCGCCCCGCCCCAATTGGATATCATTTTTGTTCAGGAATATCGGATGCCCGCCCAGCTCGTGGATTCCAACGTCAAAGGAAACGCGGGTACGCGTACTAGACTTGGAAAAGATCATCGCCCAAGTCTGCCCTTTCAATGAAGGAGGCGTGTGGCGGCCGCGGCCTTGCTTAAAGCTCCGAGCCAAAGCGAATACTTCGCTCGCTTGGTGCGGAGCAAAATCGGTTTCTTTCAAAAAGTGAGCCATTATATTTAGTTATCTAAAGCTAGTGTGTTTAATTACGCGCTCTGAGTTTCAGGCAGCGTTGCCGACCGGTTTTCAACCACGCTCTCGAATATTCTGAGAGCTTCATCGAAATCGTCTTTAGTCGCGGTCAGAGCCGGCAGGAATCGGACTACGTTGGATCCAGCCGGTGGTACAATGAGACCATCGTCTCTTAGTTGAGTGACCACTTCGGCTGGGGATTCAGCGATTTGAATGCCAATCATGAAACCGAGACCTCTTACATCCGAAATGTAATGCGGATACTTCGATTTCAATTCAGCCAATCGCTGCATGACATAGGCGCCCTTATCTGTGACATTCTCCAGAAGACCGTCATCTTCGATCGTCTCTATAACCGTCAAAGCGGCAGCGGAAATCAAGGGGGTTCCTCCAAATGTAGTGCCGTGGCTTCCAGGCTTGAAGAGCTCTGCGTATTGGTCGCTCACCCAAACTCCACCGATGGGAACTCCACCTCCCAAACCCTTGGCCATGCCAATGGCGTCTGCCTCTATTCCCGCATGCTCGAAAGCGAAGAAGCGTCCAGTCCGGCCAACCCCGCATTGGACTTCATCGATCATGAGCAAGACTTCTCTTTCCGAACAAAGGTTGCGCAAATCTTTCAAAAACTGTTTCTCGGCCGGATAAATTCCCCCTTCTCCCTGTATGGTCTCGATAAATACAGCAGCAGTATTTCCGTCTATAGCGGAAGCAAAGCTATCGATGTCGTTTAGCTCAGCAAAGGCGAATCCATCAACCAGCGGGGCGAACCCCTGGCGCACATTCTCCTTGGGCGTTGCGCTCATGCCCCCGAATGTCCGGCCATGAAAGGCATTCTTGGCGCAAACTATTTTATACTGCTTTCCATCCTGACCAGACTTTCGACAACCATAGAGTCGCGCTAGTTTGATCAGAGCTTCGTTAGCTTCAGCCCCACTATTGCAGAAGAACACTTTTCCATTACAACCTGCCTTCGCATTTAACTTGGCGGCCAACCGAGCTTGAACTTCGTTACGATAGAGATTGCTGACGCATATAAGATCGTTTGCTTGCTCCTGGATAGCGGCGACCAGTTTCGGATGGCAATGCCCCAAACAGGTAACAGCTATGCCCGAACAGAAATCTAGATACTCTTTTCCTAAGTCATCCCAAAGACGCAAACCACGGCCACGAACAAAAGTGATAGGCGGCAATCCGTAATTGCCGAGTATATTGTCTTTGTAGAGCTGCTCGGTATTCGTATTCGCGTTCATGATATATAAACAATTTTTGGATAAAGCCTTCTCTCCCTCTATCAGTGGACAATCTCAGTACCGATTCCCTTGTCGGTGAAGATCTCTAGCAACAAGCTGTGGGGCAATCTCCCATCGATGAAGTGGACCCGGTGCACACCCGCATCCAGAGCTTTCATCGAACTATCGATCTTTGGTAGCATGCCAGCGCTGATAGTGCCGTTTGCCTTGAGCGTATCCACATCAGCAATCTTGAGCGTTGATATCAGAGAATCCATGTTAGTAGGATCGCTCAGCAAGCCCGGAACATCGCTTAGGTATACCAGTCGCCGGGCTCTTAATGCCGCCGCTACGCAAGCGGCGGCGACATCGGCATTCACATTGTAGAGCGCCCCATCTTTACCTTTGGCTACCGGAGAAATTACGGGTGTGTAGTCTTCGGCAATCGCCTTCTCAATGGACCTCTTATTGACTGATACGATGTTGCCGACAAATCCAAGATCGACGGTATTTCCATGACTATCTACCGAGTACTTCTCTCCCTCAAAAACCGTAATACCGGGAATGCCCAGCGGACGATCGTTCCTGATTTGCAACATCTCGCAAACCTCGCCATTGACCTGTCTGCTCAACACCTCGTCGACAACCTTAACCGTATCCGCATCCGTATAGCGTAATCCGTTGATGAACTTCGCCTCGATGCCCTTCTCGGTCAGGGCCCGGCTGATAGCTTTGCCTCCACCATGCACCACGACCGCATGGATGCCGACTGCGGATAAAAAAGCTATATCGCCAGCCACTCGGGATCTTATTTTGGGATCCGGATCGTCCATAAAGCTGCCGCCGTATTTCACTACAAATACCGCGCCTCTAAACTCTTGGACATAAGGTAGAGCTTCTACCAATACGGCAGCCTTGGAAATGATATCCTGCATGTGATCCGAATCCATCAGCAATCCAATTTCATTCGCTCTTATTAAAGTCTACATATCCTTCCGTCAGATCCGTTGATCTTAACCGGAATTGCCCATCGCCTTGATGGAGATTGATTTTGATCGAGAACCGAGATCTTGATACGATTTCCTTCCAGAGAGGCTTGTTTTCAGGAGCAGGATCACCTCCGATCAATGCAGATGTATCATCATAGCTGATATCAATCACATGTTGATCAATCTTGGCTTCGGCATACCCCAATGCATCCATCAACCGCCCCCAATTGGGGTCGCTTCCAAACCAGGAGGTTTTAACCAACAGGGAGTTACCGATCGCCCGACTCACATTCTCCGCTTCCCGATCATTTGCCGCCCCCGATATGAGAATCTCCACAACTTTCGTGATCCGCTCGCCATCGGCTACGATCTTTTCTGCTAGACAATCGCAAACCTCGAAAAGCGCTTGCTCGAATAGGGCTTCACTTCCGCCATTGAGCTTTACCCCGGACTGTCCGTTGGCCAACAAGAGCACCGTGTCGTTTGTGCTCATGTCTCCATCCACCGTAATGGCGTTGAACGTGCGATCTATAACGGATGTCAGCACCGATTTGAGCGACTCGGAGCTGGCCTGAATGTCCGTCGTTAAAAAGGCCAGCATGGTAGCCATATCCGGTTGGATCATTCCCGCGCCCTTGGCAGCCCCACCAATGGTTACTGTTTTTCCATCTACCACAAAGGTCGCAGTCGCGGTTTTCGTTCTCGTATCGGAAGTCAGGATGCTGGACGCGAATTCGGTTCCTTCATTCGCGCCGAGCCTAGCCGCTTCGCCAACTTCTTCGATCCCGGGCATTAGCCGATCCATTGGAAGCAAATCCCCTATTCTACCCGTCGAGCATACTAGGAAAGAGCTCTCCGGACAGCCAGTAGACGATTCGGCGAATCTAAGCATTTCGCGAGAATCCGCCATTCCCTGCTTTCCCGTGCAAGCATTGGCATTTCCACTATTAACGATAACTCCGTGGATGTCGCTACCAGTATCCAAAATTCTCTGGCAGTCTAAAACTGGAGCTGCCTTGACAGCGTTCTTAGTGAAGACGCCAGCGGCGGAGCAAGGCGTTTCGGAATAGATAATCCCTGTATCGAGTCGCCCATCTTGCTTACCTCTGATATCAGAATGGGTAGCCGCGGCACAAAACCCTTTGGGTTCCGTAATCCCTCCAGTATCCGCTTTGAATTCTATAGTCTTATCCATGGGTCAACCCCTCAGTCTCGTCCCATCCTCGCCAGAGATTCATGATTTGAACCGCTTGACCGGCCAAGCCCTTCATCAAATTGTCTTCAGCGGAGGTGATAACGAAATTCCCGGTCCGCTCATCTTTGATAGCCGAGATATCGATTCGATTGGTATCGATCGTATATTTGGATTCGGGCCGCGTATCCGCTGGTAGGATATGCACAAATGGACGTTTACCATACCAATTTTCCCAGGCGCTATAGAGATCATCAATCGACGCTCCCGATGATGGTACCGTAATCGTGGTTATAATACCGCGATTCATTGGGGCCAGGTGCGGATTGAACTGGAGAACGACCTCACCCTGGCCCGCTCGCCCAAGCTGCTCCTCGATTTCCGAAAGATGCCGATGCTTGGGAATCCCATAGGCCTTGGCGCTCTCATTAACTTCGCAATAAGCGAAAGCCGCATTCGATTGCTTACCCGCTCCACTCACTCCGCTAAATGAATTAGCCACGATCCCCGAAGTTCCTATGATCTTTGCCATAATGAGTGGGAACAACGGCACCAAAATGCTCGTTGGATAGCATCCTGGGCAGGCGAAAACGGATGCGTCCGTCCATCCATCTTTGGCGATTTCCGGGAGGACGTACACAGCCTGGCTTAAAACGTCCGTATCTGGATGTGGTTGGCCATAGTACTCTTCATAGATCGCCGGGTCGGATATCCGAAAATCCGCGCTACAATCAATAACCTGCTTACCCGAGCGGGCAATTGGCCCCGCATACTCCGCGGCCACACCGTGGGGCACGGCAAGAAAGACGCATTCGATGTCATCCCTAGCAGCGATCGCTTCAGGATCGGATTTCTCGAACACCAATACGTCTAGCGATCCTCGGAGCTGAGGCATGACTTGACTGACCGGCTTACCCGCTTCGCTTCTCGAGGTGATGGCCACGAGATTCGCTTTCGGATGAGCCGCTAGAAGTTTGACTAGGACTTCCCCGCCGTATCCTGATGCCCCTACGATTGCTGTGTTCATTTGATTCTGAGGTTAGTTGAAAATAAAAAGACCCTCCAAGGTTGATAAACCAGAGAGGGCCTTTTGGAAAAAATTCTTTCTGAAAGTAGCTTAACGCTTGGAGAATTGGAATTTTTTACGCGCTCCTGGTTGTCCCGACTTTTTACGCTCCTTCATTCGGGGATCTCGAGTGAGATGTCCCGCTTGCTTCAAGGGCGTTCGCAGTTCGCCGTCGAACTTTAGCAACGCTCTTGCGATACCGAGCGCCAATGCACCAGCCTGACCGCTGTCACCGCCGCCATGGACCTTCGCTTCCATGTCGAACTTGTCTTTCGCTTCGATAGTAGCGAATGGGAGAAGCGCGGACCGCGAGAAGTTCTCGTGGGAAAAGAATTCGTCAGCTGATTTGTTATTGATGCTGACCTTGCCGCTGCCTTCGATCAAACGAACGCGAGCGACCGCGGTCTTGCGACGTCCGGTTCCAAGGTAAAAGCTATTAGTTTCTGCCATTTTCTAGAGGGCTTGAGTAAATTAAAGGGATACTGCCTTTGGCTCCTGAGCTTGGTGAGGATGCTCTTCCCCTGCGTAAACTTTGAGCTTGGTGAGCATCTTCCGGGCAAGACGATTCTTCGGGAGCATCCCCTTAACCGCGTGCTTGACTACGAAATCCGGCTGGCGGGCTTGCATCTGAGAAACGCTTAGGTGTTTTTCGCCGCCCACGTAGCCACTGTAGAACATATACTGCTTTTGCTCCTCTTTCTTACCGGTGAGGACGATCCTGTCGGCATTAATGACGACTACGAAATTGCCCGTGTCCACGTGAGGCGTATAGGTCGGCTTATCCCGACCTCTTAGCAGATTGGCTATCTTGACCGCTAATCGACCGAGAACCTGATCCTTCGCGTCGACGATGACCCAGTCGCGTTTTACGGTTTCTTTTTTGGCAAGATACGTTTTCATCGGATTTCGAGAAAAAGAGGGAAACTCCTATGCTCTCATGAAGGCATGTCAACGATTTTGAGAGTTTTTTTGGGTGTCGGCTGAAGGTGGGTTCGCTTCTTCTGTGAGTTTGGTAGCGGGCGATCTCCGAGTGCCCACTTTCCAAGTTAGAAGAGGCATCTTGCCTGTATCGAGGTATTCAGACCACAGGCTGGAAGCCTATGTTACCATTTGTGCCCGCTCGGAGATCGGCCGCTACCATAGTTACCCGGGCTATTTCAGTAGCGAGGTAGGGGGGCGATTACTAGAAACCAATCGTTATGGAAGTGGATCCGTGGAAGTGGCTACCGGGCGTGGGCGAGCCCTCATCGCTATCGTCGTAATGGACTCCGAAGGAGAAAATCGCGTTTTCTTTTAGCTTAATCGGGACCACGACGTCCGCCCCGTAATAAAGGTACTTTCCGAATTTGTCGCCATCTATCAATCCGAAGTGGGCTCCTAAATCGAGCGAAGTCTTCCCGCTGAGAGGCAAGCTGTAGCGGGCCGAGCCTTCGGAGGTTGTCACATCCGAATCGAGGTCCCGGTAAAGGTAAAGGGAAGCGGCCGCACTGCGAATCTCACGCGTCACTCCGATAAATGGTTCGGTCGAGTCTTTTCCTGTAGGAAAATAGTAGTGAGCTGCCCCAATATCCAGACTGGTCTTTTCCCCAAGAGCCCAGCCTTGGCCGACGTAAAAATCGACTTCGTCCGTCCACTCTTCCGGAGCCCCCCGATTTTCGATTGGCTGAGCTGCCCAGATCCCAGCATAAAAATCGCCCTGGGCTAATTCGACGGATGGATGAAAGACATCATCCGCTAGCTGCATTCCTCGGAAAACGTACTTTGTATCGAAAGTGAGATCCACATTTATGGTGTACTCCTCGGCACAGCTTATCGCGGTAGAGACGGTGAGCAGAGCGGGCAGTAACAGACGGCGGAAGGCTTTCATGTGGCAATGAACTTCGTTGTACGCAATTTCGTGACCAGAGCAATCTTCCTGAGTTGCTGAATTCGTGTTTTAACCAGTATAGATCTTCGCAAAAACCCAAAAACGTCCAATGGAACCCTATACAGCAGCCATCATCACCATTCATCAGCGTATTGGCGCCGCCCTGGCCGCGATCGCAATCGGCCTTGGGGCCTTTGGCGCTCACGGGCTCGAGAACCGTCTAAAAGCAGCTGGAATGATGGAAGTCTGGCGAACTGCTGTATTCTATCATTTGATTCATGCAGTTTGCATCTACTTTCTCGCCTCAATGGCAGGCGGAAAGCCTTCTAAAGGTTTAAGCCTGACCATGAACCTTTGGATTGCTGGAGTGATCCTATTTTCCGGATCCCTTTATGGATTGGCGCTGACTAGCTGGGGTGTACTCGGTCCCATTACGCCATTTGGCGGGTTGTGCCTGATCGCTGGCTGGATAGTCGCCTTCTGGGCGAAATTAATCCCATTCTCTTAGTCGCCTCATGCCAAATACATTCAAACGTATCGATTTCGATCTTCCGATTCCGGAGTCCCTCGATGAGGCGTTTGCCCTTCTCAAGGAAAGCGGGGGGAGCTGCTTTCTCGTGGGGGGTTGTGTGCGAGATGCTCTCGAAGGGATTTCGCCCATTGATTTCGACGTAGAGGTATTCGGTTTGGAGCTCGATGAAATTGCCGCTATCCTCTCGACGGTCGGCAAAACAGATCTCGTCGGAAGGTCGTTTGCGGTGGTTAAGCTTTGGTCCAAAGGAGCCGAGTACGACTTTTCGGTTCCGCGAACAGAAACAAAATCGGGACAAGGGCACCGAGGTTTCGACATAAAGACCGATCCCAATCTCGATCTCAAATCAGCTCTCACGCGCCGTGATTTTACGATCAATGCTCTACGATACGATCCCTATGAGAAGACGATCATCGATTATTTCGGAGGGTTAGATGATCTGAAGGCCAAGGAAATCAGGCATGTTAGCAACGCCTTTTCGGAAGATCCCTTACGGGCTTTGCGAGCAATGCAATTCGCCGGGCGCTTCGGGCTTTCTCTGAACCCAGAGACAGCCGAACTTTGCCAGGAAATGAAGCGGGAGTTCGCCTATGTGGCTACTGAACGCATTTGGGGCGAATGGCAAAAGTGGGCGTGCCAATCGACCATTCCATCTAAAGGACTGATTGCGCTTAAAGCGAGCGGTTGGATCTCCTTCTTTCCTGAAATCAACGCCCTACTCCGACTACCGCAAGAACCTGAATGGCATCCGGAAGGCGATGTATTTGCACATACACTACATTGTATCGATGCCCTCGCCGCTCATTCAGATTGGTCAAGCTTCGACTCCGAAACGAAAACCACGCTTATGTTAGCAACCCTATGCCACGATCTTGGAAAAGCGCGCCGCACGCGATACGTCGAATTCAAAGGTGCTCTACGCTGGACAAGCCCTGGTCATGATCACGAAAGCGGTTGGCTCTCGGAGTCTCTGATGACGCGGATTGGAGCTCCCAACGCGCTGAAAGAGAAGATTCGAGCTTTAGTTGTGAATCACCACTTCCTCAGCTCTTTCGTAGATTCCCAAGCATCCGATGCAAGCCTTAAAAGACTATCAAAACGTATCCAGCCTGCGAAGACAAACGAACTCTACTACGTCATGTGGGCGGATCACAATGGTCGACCTCCGCTTCTCTCGGAAAAACAAGAAAAGCGTCTCGTCTATTTCAACAAGAGGATTCGCGAACTGGCTGTAGAGGACGAGGCTCCAAAACCGATCCTGCAGGGTAGGCACTTAATCGAAAAGGGTCTCGATCCGGGACCGCAGTTCAAATCGATTCTTTCAAAGGCCTATGATGCTCAATTGAAAGGGGAGTTTGACAACGTGGATGGAGCTCTGACGTGGGTGAAGAATGAGTCTTTGATTTGAGAGTGGATGGAGGCCGTCGTGAGTGTCGCCCCTGCACGTAGTCAAGTGCAGGCGGATCGGAATTAAAAGGCAGGGAGGATAGAGCCGATCCTCCCTACGACTCATGCTAGGACAGCTTTGATTGAATCATTGTCTCCAGTTTTCGGATATCAGAGGCGAAATTGCGGATTC